>JGI24712J26585_10000165_pt1 | contig 54123 bp, 39 predicted proteins | sample BioPla3DNA2_FD_26585 | JGI IMG/M metagenome (IMG submission 26585) | reverse complement strand
CTTTTTGAGACATTCTTATCTTTAAAGACAATGATTATTTTTTAAAATCAAATTTTATAAGGGTGTACATTTAAAATAAATTACTAAATTTGCAAAAATATCAACATTAAAAAATTGATTAGTCAGACAAATTAGCAATGAGGTTGACAAGCATCTTTGAAAATAGAAGTTTTAGCGAGTAATTTTGCTTATGTAACCTTACTAAATAGTTACTCTTATGTTTTTAATTAAAATATTTCAATATGGAGTTAAAAAAATATAATTCGATTGAAAACTCATATCAGTTAGAATTCTTGAATGAAATAAAGGTACAAGGATTTCATAAGCTCGAATATGTTGTTCAGGAGAAAGTACATGGTGCAAATTTATCTTTCATTACAAATGGAAAAGACATAATTTCAGCTAAAAGAACTGAATTAATTACGGACGATGAAAATTTTTACAACTCAAAATATGTACAACAAAATTATGAATCCAAAGTGTTTCAAATGTACAAATTAATATCTGAAAAATACACGGACGTAAAACAGATTACAATATTCGGAGAATTATTTGGCGGAATATATCCACACCCAAATGTAAAAAAAATAAGTACGGCTATTGCCGTTCAAAAGGGCATTTATTATAGTCCTGATAATGAATTTTATGCTTTTGATATACTTGTAAATAGCAATCAATATCTGGATACTGATACTATCAACAGTCTATTTGAATCAATCGGATTTTTATATGCAAAAACTTTATTTAGAGGTTCATTAAATGAGTGTTTGGAATATCCTAATAATTTTAGCTCAAAAATATCAAAATGGCTTAATTTACCAGACTTACAACAGAATATTTGTGAAGGTGTCGTTATTCGACCTATACAACCGAATTTTTTAAGAAATGGCTCAAGAGTTTTAATCAAGAACAAAAATGAAAAATGGATGGAAAACAATAATTTTATTGACAAAAATATTCTTAAATCATTTTTCAATCAGCAAGAAACGCTAAGTGATGACGCACAAATACTTTGCGAGGAAATTCTTAAATACATTACAGAAAACCGTTTAGAAAATGTTATCAGTAAAATANGAACAATAACACCAAAAGATTACGGAAAGCTATTGGGACTTTATTGCAAAGACACTTTAGAGGATTTTTTAAAGATACACAAAACAGAATACGGACAATTAGAAAAATATGAAAGCAAGGCAATTAACAAACTTTTAAATACTCATGCCGGTATTTTGATTACTAATTATTTGAAAAATTGAAAAAACACTATACTAATAGAAAACAGCAGCTAAAACATAATTATTTATCAAAAACAAAGAAAGAAATATATAGCTGAATATTCAGCTATAAACTAATTTATTAAATGCTTTAGCTCAATATCCGAATAAAATTCATATTATTAATAAAAAAAACCAACTCTTTTGAGTTGGTTTTTTTTGCTCCCCCTGCTGGACTTGAACCAGCGACCCTCTGATTAACAGTCAGATGCTCTAACCAACTGAGCTAAGGAGGAAACTCCTACAACGCTATGTTTTTTCGTTTTGCAAAAGTAGCTATTTTTTTTATATAAACAGTGCTTTCCTATTACTTTTCACAAAAAATAATTTAATTGATGATAATCAAATCTTTATACTAACAAAAACATAAAAAACAATTTTTAACGGGATTGTTTTACGATTTTTCTTGTCGTTTTTTGTGAAGAATTGCTAATAACAAACAAATACATACCGTTTTCTAAAGAAGTAATATCTATCCATTTAGTAGAAGTATTGACGGCGGTTCTTCGAAGTAGTTTTCCGGTATAATCGTAAATAGAAAGAGAACTGTTTTCCATAATTCCATCTATATATACATGATTGACAGAAGGATTAGGATAAATCTTCAGTTCTAGCATATTTTTTCTATCACAGACATTGAGAAGTTCAAAACGCTGATAGCTAATCCGAAATTCATGTCCTGACAACATTCCTTCAAAACCTGAGTGCATATTATTATAATGAATATCAACATGCCCCGAAGTAGCGGGTTGCCACAGCAAACTGTCTTTATTCCAAGCGTATGAGCGTATCACTACGGCATTATCGTTTTCGTAAGTCCATTCTAATTTTGAATTCCAATCGTCTACTTCCCATGCGGATAAATCGTAATTATAGGTTTCTCTCACATGCGAAATACGATTGTTGTTTTCATCATAAGCATAGGTTATACGTCCATCCCAAGAAGCATGAATATAAGCTGCCGAATCATCGCTCCATATTTTTGACTCGCGTCTTATCAGGTTATATTGTACATCATACGTATAGGTAATGGAATCGTAATTCGACCATATTCCTGCACAATCGGTATGCCCGAATTTTTCCGATATTTTATATCCGTTTTTATCATAAGTGTATTCGTACTTACTTGAGTCGGAACCAAAGCTACCGGTCATGGTTTGCGACAATATAAGATGCTTATCATCATAAACATATAAATAATTGTAGTAATGTTTTTCTTCCCATTCTTGAGCGGATTTATCCCAAGACTGATAGGATATTTTAATCTTATTGTTGTATTCATCATACGTATACATCATGCGTCTGTTTTTAACAAACACATTGTTTTCTGTATCCCAAATGCTGTTATGTTCACTCGCTAAATTTCCTTTCTCGTCGTACTCAAATTCTTCTTGAAGAAAATTAATCCATTGATTGCTATTTTTATCCCAATCTTGCTCAATCATTTTTTCCACTCGTTTTTCCACATTATAGAAAAACCGACGATAGGTAATATTCTCAAAACAGCTATTTTCATTATTCCAACTCAAATGCATTTCTCTTGTCTTCATTCCCAATTCATCATAAGTATAAATCATTCTATCATAAGGGGTATTATCCTCTAAAAAAGTGTTGATAGTGTCGGGTTCATACCAACCTTTACTTTCTTTTGGAACTTGCGAATAACCCACTACCGCAACTAATAAAAATAAGACTACAAAATAAAAACTCTTTTTCATTGTTTTTTAATTCTTTATGTTAATAAAATAGAAGATGCAAAGATATATTTTTTTACTTTCAAAAAGAAAAATTTTCTTAATTTCTTATTTTTTCTTTATTTTCATTTACTATTTATAAGCAAGTATAAAAAAATTGATGTAATTTTGCAGGTCGGAAACTTATATTTTAATAGTTAACGATACGAAGATATGCATTTTTTTCAATCTCAGTCAATTCAACGATATTTAAAAGCTTCTCGGAAAAAAGAGTTTTTACTACATAGCGATATTCCTATATTCAGCAAAGCATTGAGTATTTGCCTTTTATGCGTATATGAAAATGACGAGCAAATCGCAGAAATTATTGAAACCGTCAAACGCTACGAAGGCAATCAAAAAAGAATACGCATACTTGTTTATGTTCCTCTAAAGAAAAATCCGCCTATTTTACAAGATAGTCTATTCATTGACACCGTATTAAAAACAGACATTACTTTTTGGGGCAAATTAAAAAGCAAATTAAAACGCAATTTATGGTCTTATCGTTATGACTTATTAATCAATGCAAATTATCAATCAAACAATATCATTACCAATCTATTATCATTAACAATAAAAGCCAATTTTAAAATTACCAGAAGCGAAGCCTATCCGCACATCTACCATTTAAACCTGCAAATGAAAGAAGAAGATAGTTTATCGCACTACATTGACACCATCGAAAAATATACAAATAAGCTCAATGGAAAATAATTTTTCAAGAACTATGCTGTTGAATAAAAATATTTTATACCTTTGTCCACTTTAAATTTATACTTATATTGAATCAGATAACCTTCATAATTTAATTATTAATTCTATAAAAATCAAATACATGGAAGACAATTTCGACATTAATTCAGTTGAAAATAATCAAGCGGAAAATACGGAAGCAACTGAAAATACTCCTAAGGAAGCACAAATTTCAGAAGAAAAAACTGCTGAAACCCCTACTTCTACTCCTATCGAAGAGCAAAAAGCGAACGAAAACGACACAACTGAAAACACAGTAAACGCTGAAGCAGACCAAAACAACGAACAAGAAACGGAAGAAAAAGCTGTAGTTGAAAAAGAAAAATCAACAGAGCAAGAAGAAAAAGCAGCAGAGCAAGAAGTTTGTATGGATGAAGAAGAGGACGAAGAATCGGATTTGGCTGACATAGCTGAAGAAACAGAAATTGCCGACGATGCTTACGACACATTGACTTTAGAAGAAGTAATTGATACATTGGAAGATGTAGTCAAAGAGAAAGATGTTAATAAAATCAAAAAGCATGTATCTTTACTTAAAATCAGATTTTTAAAAATCATTAAAGAAGAAAAAGAAAAACGCATTGCAGCTAATATTGCTACAGAGGAAGAAGACGATGACAATCAAGATGCTGTAAAAGATGAAAACACTATAAAGGATTTGGAAGAACGCTTTACCAAAGCCTTTAACCAATATAAAGATAACAAACAAGCTTTTATCGATTCGCAAGAACAACGAAAGCAAGCGAATTTAGAAGAAAAGAAACAGCTGTTAGAACAACTTAAACTATTGATAGATTCGAATGAATCTTTGAAAAACATTTACGATAAATTCAAGGAAATACAAGAACATTGGAAGGCAATAGGTCCTGTTCCTCAAGCCGAGACCAACGACTTATGGCAAAACTATCATTTCTATGTCGAGAAATTTTTCGATAAAGTAAAAATCAATAAAGAATTAAGAGACCTTGATTTAAAAAAGAATTTAGAACTTAAAATAGCTTTATGCGAAAAAGCGGAAGCACTTCTTTTAGAGCCTTCTATTTACAAAGCATTCAACACCTTGCAACAATACCATAATGAATGGAAAGAAATCGGTGCTACTGCCGAAGATAAAACGGAAGAAATCTGGTTGCGTTTCAAAGATGCCTCCGACCGCATTAATCAAAAACGCAAAGAACATTACGAGAATTTATTAAAAGACCAAGAAAATAATTACCAAGCTAAATTAGCATTGTGCAATAAAGCTCAAGAGATTACCAATATTGACTTTTCATCGTTCAAACAAATCAACGAGGCAAGCAAAGCAACGAATGAATTGTTCAACACATGGAAAACAATCGGTCCTGCTCCCAAACAACACAATGACGACATTTGGAATCGCTTCAAAGATATTTTAGATAGTTTTTATGAGTCTAAAAAACAATTCTTTGAAAAAATGAAATCCGAACAGCTTGACAATTACAACAAAAAAGTCAATTTATGTATTCAAGCCGAAGCAATAGCTACTCGCAATGACTGGCGAAAAGCAACAGCCGATATTCTCAAACTCCAACAAGAATGGAAAGAAGTAGGACCTGTATCTAAAAAACAATCCGATATTTTATGGAAACGTTTTCGCAAAGCATGCGATGTTTTCTTTGATGCCAAAGAAGATTATTTTAAAAACATAGACCAACACGAAAAAGATAATCTTGCCAAAAAAGAAGCTTTGATTCAAAAAGTAAAAGAGACTCCTTTTGCCGAATCAAAAGAAGAAAACTTAAAGATTATCAAAGAATTTCAACGTGAATGGACCGGCATTGGCTACACACCTATCAAAGACAAAGAACGCTTATGGAAAGAGTTTCGTGCAGCAATTGATAAACGATTCGAAGAGCTGAACATAAAAGAAGAAGATATTCGAAAAATCAATTATCAAGAGCGTATAAAAAACATATTGGAAGACAGCAATTCTTCTCAAGCCTTACAAAAAGAAAAACGATTTTTACAAAATAAAATCACACAATTAAAAGAAGAAGTTGCCTTATGGGAAAACAATCTTGGCTTTTTTGCCGAATCAAAGAACAGCGATTTACTAAAAGTCGAATTTGAGAAGAAAATCAACAAAGCCAAAGAAACTATTCAACAATACGAATCAAAATTACAATTATTAAAAGAAGTAAAATAATATTCATTTAAAATTTATAACTATGTCGAATACAGAAGATGAAGTAATAAAAGGTTTACCCGATAATGCATACAAAGAATTAAAAAAAGGCGAAAGCTATCAGCCTATTTTATCTCCTCACAAACAATATCCTGAAATCAACGGATGGACTGTTTTTTGGGGTATCATTACGGCTATTATTTTTTCAGCAGCCACAGCCTATTCGGGCTTACGCTTTGGACAAGTATTTGAAGCGGCTATTCCTATTGCCATTATAGCGGTAGGCGTATCTACTGTGGCGAAAAGGAAAAGTGCTTTGTCAGAAAATGTTATTATTCAGTCTATCGGAGCAAGTTCGGGAGTAATAGTAGCAGGTGCTATTTTCACATTGCCGGCTATTTACATTTTAAAAGAAAGCAATCCCGAAATGCACATAGAAGTCAATTTTATGCAAATATTTCTTGCTTCTCTATTTGGCGGATTTTTAGGCATCTTATTTTTGATTCCCTTTCGAAAATATTTCGTATCCGATATGCACGGTAAATATCCTTTTCCCGAAGCCACAGCAACTACCGAAATATTGGTGTCGGGAGCAAAAGGCGGTGCGCAAGCTAAACTATTATTAATTAGCGGATTGATTGGTGGAATCTATGATTTCTGTATGACTACTTTCCAGTTTTGGGCTGAAAGCATTTCTTCGCGTATGTCGGAAATCGGCACCAAATTAGCTGCTGATTTTAAATTTGTTTTCCACATGAGTGGAAGTTCCATATTGTTGGGAACAGGCTTTTTAATAGGTTTACGTTATGCCACAATTATTTGTGCAGGTTCCTTCCTATCGTGGTGGTTTATCGTTCCTTTATTGGGACAATTTGGAATCACCCAAGACGGAATACTAATGAGTACATTAGAGCCTGAGATTATATTTAAAGATTATGTACGCTATATAGGTATCGGCGGCATTGCAATGGCAGGTATTATTGGCGTTATCAAATCTGCAGGAGTGATTAAAACATCTTTCGGCATGGCTTTCAAAACAGGAAAAAATACGCAAAACGACGAAAATGCCAAAATACTACGTACACAAAAAGATATTCCGATGAAAATCATTCTGTTTGGCTTTCTTATAGTAGCTGCATTAATGGTCGTTTTCTTTCTATTCGGAGGTATGCAAATGAATCTATTACAAGTAATAGTAGGAATATTAATTGTATTTATTTTTGCCTTTTTGTTTACAACTGTAGCGGCTACCGCTATTGCAACCGTTGGCACCAATCCCGTCTCCGGTATGACAATGATGACATTAATACTTTCTTCTTTCATCCTATCGGCAGTTGGATTACAAGGTGCAACAGGTATTGTAACGGCTTTGGTAGTAGGCGGAATTGTTTGTTCGGCATTGGCGATGGCAGGAGGTTTTATTACCGATTTGAAAATCGGTTACTGGATAGGCTCCTCCCCTTTTAAACAACAAAGTTTAAAATTTGTCGGCACTTTGGTTTCAGCCTTAACAGTTGGTGCCGTCATTATGATATTATCCGAAACTTACGGTTATGGTGCCGAAGGAGGATTGGTTGCTCCGCAAGCAAATGCCATGGCAGCTATTATCAAACCTTTAATGTTTGGCGGTCATACTCCTTGGTTGCTCTACATCATCGGAGCCATATTGGCTGTATTGCTTGACAGAATCGGTATTCCGGCACTTGCTTTTGCTTTAGGAATGTTTATTCCATTGGCTCTCAACGTACCGCTATTAGTTGGCGGATTTATTGCTTGGTTGATTAGCTCAAGAGGCAAAGACGAAAAAGTAAATAAAGCAAGAAAAGACAAAGGAACACTATTGGCGTCAGGTTTAATGGCAGGAGGTGCCATTATGGGTATCGTCAGTGCTATTCTAAAATATTCGGGTGCCGATTGGGCTATGAGCAGCACCTACATTGGCTCATCTACTTATAATATTTTAGCAATAGTGATGTTTTTAGCTCTATGTAGTTACTTAATCATAAGCTCTATACGTACCAAACCCGCAGCTGAATAAGTCATGGACAATTACACTTATAAGACAATCGAAGAAAAGTCAGAGGGTGTATTAAAAGAAAAAGGTAGTCGTTTTATAAGCTTAATTTATCCCGTTACTTCCGAAGAAGAAGTAAAGCAAATAATGGCATCTATCAAAAAAACGTATTACAACGCCACACATCACTGCTACGCCTACACCATCGGACATGTAGATAGCCCTCTTTATCGTATCAACGACGATGGAGAACCGGCAGGCACCGCAGGACGTCCTATCTATGGACAATTGTTGTCCTACGAGTTAAAAGACGTACTCGCTGTAGTAATAAGATATTTTGGAGGAACCAAATTAGGAGTATCAGGACTGATTAATGCCTATAAAACAGCTACACAGATAGCTATAGAAAATGCAACTATTGTCGAAAAATCAATAAAAGATAAGTATGAAATCACTTTCAATTACGATTTAATGAATGAAGTAATGCGTATCATAAAAAAAGAATATTGTACTATTTACAATATGGATTTTAACAATAATCAGTACATTATCACATTTGATGTTAATCGTTCAAAACGAGATGAAACCATTGATTTAATAAACAATATTACCCATTCTCAACTTTTATTTATAGAAACACTGTAAATTTTAACTAAAAAAATAATTTTCGATATGAAAAATTTAATAAATAAAAATCTATTGATATGTTTCTTTGAAGATTACACAAAATACTATCAAAATTACAATTTGTAACTATATGGTAACATTACATTTAATACGTTTCATAACAAAAAACGCAACCCATTGATAATGGTTTTTTATACATTTTAATTTTTATAAATCAATCTATTTATTTAAATTTTTTACACTTTTTAATGTTAATTTTGCACCAATATTTTTTACAAAATAAAAAACAAAGAAATGTTTCATATACAACACATTACAAAAAAATACACAAAAATTATAATTAAATTACAATAAACACTGAGGTTCCATACAAATTAAATGAGAGAGAAAGCACACGACTATCATATTATCTGGGATGAATGCCTTAAAATTATTAAGGAAAATATTTCATCTCAAAGTTTTGACACTTGGTTTGCCCCTATTCGACCTGTAGGATTAAGCAAGCATGTACTGACAATAGAAGTGCCATCCATGTTTTATCATGAGTTTATAGAAGGAAATTTTTGGGAACTTTTAAAAACTGCCATTAAAAAAGTGATGGGGACCAACGGAAAATTAGAATATAAAATTCCCATATCCACCACAAGTGGAGATAAAACATCTACAATGACATTACCTACATCTACCGTTAACACCGTCGAATCTCAAAATAAGAATCCTATATTTGTTCAAGATGAAAAAGAACTTCGACAAATTCCCAATCCTTTTGTGCTACCCGGCATTAAAAAGCTAAACATTAAATCACAACTCAATAAAAATCTCAATTTTGATAATTTCATCGAAGGAGATTGCAATCGTTTGGCACGAGCAGCAGGCTATGCTATAGCTAAAAATCCCGGTAAAACAGCATTTAATCCCCTATTTATTTATTCGAATGTAGGATTAGGAAAAACCCATCTTGCACACGCTATCGGCTTAGAAACAAAAGCACAATTCCCTGATTTAACTGTTCTTTATATCAATGCCGAAACATTCATACAGCAATACACCNATGCTGCCATGTCGAAAAGCATCAACGATTTTGTGCGTTTTTATCAAATTTTAGATGTGCTAATAATTGATGACATTGAATTTTTAGCATCTAAACCGAAAACACAAGAAGTATTTTTTCATATCTTCAATTTTTATCACCAAAAAAACAAACAACTCGTTATCACTTCCGATAAATCCCCCGTAGAAATTACCGGTTTCGAGCAACGCCTTTTGTCTCGCTTCAAATGGGGTTTGTCAACCGACTTACAAATTCCCGATAAAGATACTCGATTAAAAATAATTCGCAGTAAGCTGTACAACAACGGAATAGAAGATATTGACGAAGAAGTAATAGAATACTTAGCCTATCGCATTGTAACCAATGTTCGCGAAATTGAAGGTGCAATTATTTCTATTTTGGCACAATCGTCGTTAAATAAAAAACAAATCACAGTTGAGTTAGCTAAACAAATGATAGACAAGTTCGTTCAAAATACAGCTCACGAAATATCAGTTGATTTTATTCAAAAAGTAGTCTGCGATTATTACAATGTCCCCGTCAATTTACTTTTTACTCCTTCTCGAAAAAGAGAAATTGTCCACGTAAGACATTCCTCTATGTATTTTGCTAAAAAATACACCGACTTATCTTTGGCACAAATTGGTGCTAAATGTGGTAATAAAGATCACGCTACGGTACTATACGCTTGTCGGTCAATAGGAAATCTCATTGCTACCAATAAAAAAATAAAAGAAGACTTAAACAATATTGATAAAATATTGAAAAAATCATAAATCATATAATACAATATTTTTAGTTTTTTTAAGTTATTTTTTAATTATATATAAAAAAATAAAAGAGATGAAAAAAATATTAAGTATCATTTTATTAACAGTTGCCTATTTTTCAATTAATGCACAAAGTATCAAATTTACTGAAACTTCTCATGAGTTTTACCACATCCAAGAAGCCGGTGGACCGGTAAGTTGTCAATTTCTTTTTACCAATATGTCTACTGCCGATATAACAGTAAAGTCCGTACAAACAACTTCTTGTCCTTGCTTATCATTCAAATGGGACAGCAAAAAAATAGCTCCCAACGAAAAAGGAATCATTACCGTTACTGTAAATCCTCTCAACCGAAAAGGAATGTTTGCATATCCACTCTCGGTAACAGTAATAGAAAACAACCAAGAAGTCAATTACGACTTAATGGTGAAAGGATATATTGTGCCTATTCCTAAAACCAAAGAAGAAGAATATGGAATGAGGGAAGGAAATTTACGTTATAAAACCAATCAGAAAAAATACGTCGTACATCGCGAGCAAGTAGTTACCGATACTTTTCATTTTTACAATGTATGGGATTCTACCATGACTTTTACAACCGGCAACTTACCGCCAAGTGTAAAAGTGTTGCATTTAACAAAATCATTGCAACCGAAAAAAGAAGGAATAGTTGTGTTTTCGTTCGATGCCAAAATAAAAAACGACTGGGGCAGTGTATACGAGAGATTATTTATTGTAACCAACGATCCCGAAAGAGCACAAAAAACATTTTATATTATTGCTGAAATTTATGACGATTTTGAATCTTGGACAGACGAACAAAAAGCAAACGCTCCCCGTATCTATACGGAATCAGATTCTTATGATTTCGGAACTGACACCTCAGGCAAAAGCATTACCCATACCTTTACCATTAAAAACGTGGGAAAAAGTCCGCTTTTAGTACGTAAAGTTAAAACTTCTTGTGGTTGTACAACCTTAAAACAAGTAAAAAGTGAAATACTACCGGGCGAAAGTGTTCCTGTCGAAGTTATTTTTAACACTCGTGGAAAAACCGGCAATCGAATGCAAAATGTTGATTTAATTACCAACGACCCACTACAACCCAAACTTTCGCTTTTCATAAAAGGAAACCTCATAGAAATCCGAAAATAAATAGAGCATAATGTCTAATTCATTAGTGGTATACAACACCTTAAGTAGAAAAAAAGAAACATTTGTCCCTATACATCCACCTTTTGTAAGCATGTATGTATGCGGTCCTACGGTTTACGGCGAACCTCATTTAGGACATGCACGCCCTGCTATCGTTTTCGATTTAGTATTTCGTTATTTAAAGCACTTAGGTTTTAAAGTGCGTTATGTACGCAATATTACAGACGTAGGTCATTTGGAAAATGATGCCGATGAAGGTGAAGATAAAATCATCAAAAAAGCACATTTGGAAAAAATAGAACCTATGGAAGTCGCACAAATGTATATTGATAAATATCATTTTGCGATGGATAAATTAAATGTACAACGCCCTTCGATTGAGCCGCGTGCATCGGGACATATCATCGAACAAATCGAAATGATAGAAAAAATAATAGAAAAAGGCTATGCNTATATAACAAACGGCTCCGTTTATTTCGATGTCCCTAAATTTGATAAAGACTTCGGTTACGGTAANTTATCCGGACGCATATTGGATGAGCTTATCGCCAACTCTCGTGAGTTGGACGGTCAATCCGAAAAACGCAATCCTGCCGATTTTGCTCTTTGGAAAAAAGCAGCTCCCGAACACATTATGCAATGGAATTCGCCATGGTGTAAAGGATTTCCCGGCTGGCATATTGAATGCACCGCTATGAGTACTAAATATTTAGGCGAACATTTTGACATTCACGGCGGCGGTATGGATTTATTATTTCCTCATCACGAATCGGAAGTATGTCAAAGCACGATAGCCAATGGCATTGAGTCGGTAAAATATTGGATGCATAACAATATGATTACCATTAATGGACAAAAAATGGGAAAATCTTTGGGTAATTTCATTACATTGGACGAGTTTTTTGAAGGCACACACCCTAACCTTCAACAAGCATTTTCGCCAATGACCATCCGTTTTTTCATTTTACAAGCACACTATAGAAGTACGCTCGATTTCTCGAACGAGGCTTTACAAGCTGCTGAAAAAGGATTGAATAAACTCTTTGAAACTTACCGCACTTTGGTAGATTTAAAACCGACAAGTAATTCTACTAACGAAGAAGTCGAAAAAGAAATAAAATCGCTATTTCAACAAAGCAGCAATGCTTTAAACGACGATTTCAATAGTCCGATGGTCATTGCCAATCTTTTTGATGCAAGCCGTATCATCAATACGGTAAAAGCAGGAAATCAAACAATAAGTCAAGAAAATAAAAACACTTGTTTGCATTTATTCGATACTTTTTTATTCGATATACTTGGATTAAAACAATCCGATGATACTAAAAATCAAGATAATTTAGAAAACGATTTAATGCAAATCATTCTTTCTTTACGTAGCGAAGCCAAAAATCGCAAAGATTATGCGACGGCTGACAACATACGTAACTTATTAACNGATATAGGAATTACAATAAAAGACACCAAAGAAGGCGTCGAATGGTCAAAATAAAACAACACTCAACATCATGTTAAATTATATTAATTGGAACGTAGACCCCTTTTTATTTGAAAAAGGACCGCTTCGCATAGGATGGTATGGTTTATTATTAGCCTCAGGCTTTTTTATAGCCTATTTAATTTTTCAAAAAATAGTCGTTCGCGAAGGTTTTCCACAAGACAAAGCCGATAAATTTTCCCTTTACACCGCACTTTGGACAATAATTGGATTACGTTTAGGACATTGTTTATTTTACAGTTGGGATTATTTCAAGCACCATCTCTTAGAAATTTTTATCCCATTTGTCGAAACGGCAGACGGCTGGCGCTTTACCGGATTTCAAGGATTAGCAAGCCATGGGGCTGCCATTGCCGTTATTTTGTTTGTCTTCTATTATACTCATCGCCATAAAATCAATATCCTATGGCTGTTAGACCGCTTGACGATAGCCGTTCCGCTTGCTGCTGCCTTTGTAAGATGCGGCAACTTAATGAACTCCGAAATCATTGGCGTAGTAACCGAACAGCCATGGGGCTTTATTTTTAGACGCTTAGAAGGAACTGACGAATGCTGTGAGCCAAGACATCCGACACAACTATACGAAGCAACCGTCTATTTTCTTCTGTTTTTATTTCAACTATGGTATTATTTTAAAAGAACCAAAGGAAAAATATATGCAGGTAGAACAACGGGAATATTTTTCTTTGTCGTATTTACAGCACGCTTTATCATCGAATTTGTCAAAAAAGAACAAGTAGATTTCGAAATCGGAATGACACTCAATATGGGACAATGGCTTAGCATTCCGTTTATATTGATAGGAATAGCTTGTTTAATCTATTCGCAGAAAAAGAAATACATCTATAATCCGGCTGAAAATAAAAGAAAGAAATAAGACGACCGACTTTTTATTTCAATAAATCACTGTAAGCGATTTCTATCCACACCCTGTATTTTTTAGCCATAATTTGCTTGTTATCACTATCCGAATCGCCAAGTGCATGTTTTAAGTTTAATCTCGTACGATGAAATGAATGGCAAGTATTGACTATTTTGTTTTGCAGTTCATACAATCGGCGACGATGCCACTCATTGCGAATTTCATACTCTTCGTAATTCCAAAAAGAAGGATAAGCAATCAATGCCGAAGTTTGAAAAGGTGCTAAAAATTCATGCAAAAAAGCATTATACTTATTTCGTAAAAGTTCAAAATCGACAAGCACACGGAAAATAAAAGGAAAACGAAACTGTATCAAATGCTTTGCAATGCGTATTTCTATATCATTGACCGAAAAATACATCTCCCCATCGCTATCCGTATGTTGATAAGTAAGCGATTGTGCTATTTCAGGAATTTTATAGTTTTCGAGCTGTGCCTGAACATCCAAAGCATTCTGTAACAAATCTTTTATATCCATTTGCAAACAAAGTGATAGTATTTCATCTTGTTGTTTAATGTCCAACCGATGGTCGGCTATCCATATCAAATGAGCTTGTCGCATAGCATTAATAATTTTTCTCTTAAAAAGATGCAAATATAAAAAAATTATCGTTATGTCTTTGTCTACATTTTTCTTTTTACTACTTTTGTAAAAAATATACATATGCAAGTAAACGATCAAGTGATTTTAGGCATCGACCCCGGCTCCAATATTATGGGTTACGGATTGATTCACGTTAAAGACAAACATCCGTCGCTCATCAAAATGGACGTACTTAAATTAAACAAAAACGATTCACAATTACTGAGAATGAAGCATATTTTTCATTTTACTTTACAACTTATTGAAGAATATTTGCCCGATATTATGGCGATAGAAGCTCCTTTTTTCGGCAAAAACGTACAATCTATGCTCAAATTAGGAAGAGCACAAGGCACCGCCATCGCCGCTGCCCTTTATAAAGATATTCCCGTATTTGAATATTCTCCGAAAAAAATAAAACAATCCATCACAGGAAGAGGAAGCGCTTCGAAAGAGCAACTCTCTAGTATGCTCTACCGCATTTTAGACATCAAAGAAGAACTTCCTTGCTATCTCGACGCTACTGATGCTCTTGGTGTTGCACTGTGCCATTACTATCAATCCAATGCAATAGTTACATCGGGAAAATACAACAACTGGGAAAGTTTTATTTCTAAAAATACTGATAGAATTATAAAATAAAAATTGCATGCAACGCCTATTTAATTGGATTAAAAATAAAATATACTGGATAAAACTGTTTAGAAAAGACCTTGCTACCTATCCTAGTAAGAATATCTCTTTTAAAGAAAAAACATTTGCTTTTTTCAAAGGCTTCTATCCTTCTATATTGTTAATTAACGGTATTAATAAAAAAAACCATCACCTCTTCCTCTCTACCTACGATTATGCGATAACACCTTCTCCCAATGAACCTTTTAAGGTAATAGCAGAAAACAAATTAAATATTTATTTTCTATTAAAAGATTATCCGGAATTCCTTCCTAACTATTATTTCTATAAAGATACGAGCGGTTTTTTACCTTTATACAAGCATAATAAAGAAACGTATCGCTTGGACATCGAACATTTTATTGATTTTTTGGAAGAAAAAAAATGTTTAGCCTGCAAACCCTGCCTATCGCGTTGGGGTGAAGGATTTATGAAAATAGAGAAAAAAAATGAATTCTTTATTAATAACAAGCCCTACTCTACCCTTGAATTTATTGCGACTATACTCCCTTTAAAGCATTATATAATTACAGAATACGTTGAACAACACCCTTATGCACAAGAAATCTATCCTCACAGCGTCAATACGGTACGATTGTTATGTATATGGAATAGCGAAAAAAAATCCTTTGAGTTAGTCAATGCTTTTCACCGATTCGGAAGCGACAATCAAACTATTGATAACCTAAGAAGCGGAAGTGGAATAGCGGTTTTTATTGATTTGGAAAACGGTCGTTTTACCGACACCATTATCAGCAATCCCCATAAAAAAGGGTTTAAGTTTGAAAACATTACAACTCATCCTACTACTCATAAAGACATCACTCAAATAGAAATTCCCAACTGGAACTACATAAAAACAAAAATCATAGAAATAAGCAATCAGCTTTCATTTTTAAAGTTCGTAGGCTACGACATTGCCATCACCAAAGATGGCTTCAAAATTTTAGAAATAAATTTAAAACCGGGCATGCAAAGCCTACAAGTAGGAAAACCTTTGTTAGCACATAAATGGATTAAAAAAACCTTACTCTCTCAATAACATGACAATAAAAGAAATATGGAATCAGGTTTTTAACACCCTCAAAAGCATAGAAAACGAAAGAGAAGCTGCAACAGTAAGTTATTATTTATTAAAACATTACACAGGATTAGATAAAATAAACATCAGCTTATATCCCCATAAAAAAATAGATAGTAAAACAATTGCAAAAATTCAAAATGCTCTTGAAAAACTAAAACAACATCAACCCATACAATACATTATCGGCAAAGTAGATTTTGGTGGAATAAGCATCAACGTCAATCGGGATGTGTTAATTCCACGTCCGGAAACGGAAGAATTATTTTATTGGCTCACAACAGAACATGCTGATTTTAAAGGAAAAACAATTGACTTATGTACGGGAAGCGGCTGTATTGCCATTGCTTTTGCAAAAAAACATCCGCAAGCCGAAGTGTTAGGCATAGACCATTCTTTAAAAGCATTAAAGGTAGCAAAAGAAAATGCACGACTCAATAATGTCAATGTTGCTTTTGAATGCCACGATATTCTAAGTCGGGAATTTAGAGAAATATCTTTTCCTACCTACGATATTATTGTCGGCAACCCGCCTTATGTGCGAGAATCGGAAAAAAAAGATATGCACCCCAAAGTAGTGAACTACGAACCAAGCCAAGCCCTGTTTGTAACTGACGAACAACCACTAATATTTTACCATGCTATCTTTTTATGGGCTAACCGACATCTTTCACCGAAAGGCAAGCTTTTTATTGAAATCAACGAAAATTTAGCCAAAGAAACAATGCAATTACTTCAAGCATTTAACTTCACTACTATTGAACTTCGCTACGATATGCAAAACAAAGCTCGCATGATAAAAGCCGAAAAAATCCTTGATTAAATCGTACGGGCGAATTGCATTCGCCCAAAAAACCGGCGAATTGCATTCGCCCAAAAAAACCAGCGAATTGCATTTGCCCAAAAAAACCACGAATTGCATTCGCCCAAAAAACCAGCGAATTGCATTCGCCAAAAAAAAGCCAGCGAATTGCATTCGCCCATATATTCCAGAAAAAATACAAGCGGGCGTATGCGATACACCCGGCGTACGGGCAAATTGCATTTGCCTATATTTGCATTCGCCTATATTCGCCCTTATCCGCTCCATTTCATTAAGCAAACGCATCATTTTGTTGAAATAACAACCCCTTTTTCATTAAATACAGCTAAGCCGCTAGACCAAGTTCCTATCCATTTATTGCCTTGTGCATCTATGCCAACAGACATAACACCATTATCAGGCAAACCGGAATTTTCCGTATTATACACCGTCCAATTGACACCATCAAATTTGGCTAAACCACCATTTTTTGTTCCTATCCATTTGTTTCCCTGAGCATCTACGGCAAGAGAATGAACTCTATTATCAGGCAAGCCGGAATTTTCCGTATTATATACCGTCCAATTGACACCATCAAATTTAGCTAAACCTCCATCATCTGTTCCTATCCATTTATTGCCCTGTACATCTATGGCAACAGAAAGAACAGTATTAACAGGTAAGTCGGAATTAGAGGTATTATATATTGTCCGATTGGTACCATCAAATTTAACTATGCCGCTATCTGTTCCTATCCATTTATTACCCTGAGCGTCTACGACAAGAGAACTAATCTTATTAGAAGGCAAGCCGGAATTTTCCGTATTATACACCGTCCAATCGGTACCATCAAATTTAATTAAGCCCCTTGCTCCTATCCATTTATTGCCCTGAGCGTCTATGACAAGAGAACTAATATAAATAGAAGACAAGTCGAATTTACCTGCATTATACACCCTCCAATTAAACCCGTCAAATTTGACCAATCCGCCACCCCAAGTTCCTATCCATTTATCGCCCTCTGCGTCTATAGCAATAGACTCAATATTATTATTAAGCAAGCCGGAATTAGAAGTATTATATACCGTCCAATCGGTACCATCAAATTTAATTAAGCCATACATAGTTCCTATCCATCTATTTCCATAACTGTCGATGGCAATAGAAGTAACAAAATTAGAACTTGAAGGCAAACCCGGGTAGTTTGTATTGATAAAAATCGTTTCACGGGTGTTTTTATTCAATTTTACTAAGCCACTACCATCAGTTCCTATCCATTTATTACCTTGACTATCTATGATAAAAGAAGTAATTCCATTACCAAATAAATCTAAATCAGAAGTATTATATGTTACCCAGTCAACATCATCAAATTTAGCTAAACCACCAAAATAAGTTCCTACCCATTTATTCCCCTGTGCGTCTATGGCAAGAAAAGTAATCCTATTATCAGGTAAGTCGGAATTATTTTTATTATACACCGTCCAATTGCTTCCATCAAATTTACTTAAACCATTTCTATCTGTTCCTATCCATATATTTCCCTGAGCATCTATGGCAAGAGAAGTAATTTTATTATCGGACAAGCCGGAATTAGAGGTATTATACACTGTCCNATTAATGCCATCAAATTTGATTAACCCCTTCCAAGTTCCTATCCATTTATTACCCTGTGCGTCTAAAGCAATAGAAGNAACATAATTAGAAGGAAAACCGGAATTAGAGGTATTATACACCGTCCAATTGACACCGTCGAATTTGGCTAAACCACTCCAATAAGTTCCTATCCATTTATTGCCCTGATTATCTATAGCAAGAGAAAGAATCCTATTATCAGGCAAACCGGAATTTTCCGTATTATACACCGTCCAATTGACACCATCAAATTTGACTAAACCAGCCGAAGTTCCTATCCATTTATTGCCCTTATCATCTATAGCAAGAGAAGTAATCCTAGCATTAGGAAAGCCGGGATGGTTTTTAGTAATAATAATCTTTTCNTGGGTGTTTTTATTGAGTTTTACTAAATTACCTCCTCTTGTTCCAATCCACAAATAATCTCCTTCGATGNCAATGGCTGTTACATGATTCCCATCGGTATTATAAGTAATCCATTGCGGATTTTGTGCTTTAGCTATGCATAGCATAAATAAAACAGCAAATAAAAAACTAATTTGTCTCATAATCAGCATATTTTATCAACATCTCTTAATTTCGTATATTTTAATATGATAGGTGCATTAACATCTTAAAATAACACTTTGCAAAAGTAAACATTTTTTTATATGCACTACTATTTATTACAAAAATTAAACATCATTGTTAGTATCTCATTTATTTAAAATTATTGAAAATCCTAAAAGTGGAAAAAAGGCATCATTTTGTTGAAATAACAACTCCTTTTTCATTAAACACAACCAAACCGTTATACCAAGTTCCTATCCATTTATTGCCCTGTGCGTCTATGGTAAGAGATTTAACATAATTCAATGGTAAATCGGAATTATCTTTATTATATACCGTCCAAGTAACCTCATCAAATTTGGCTAAGCCTACACCATCAGTTCCTATCCATTTATTTTCTTGTTCATCTATAACAACAAAAGTAATACTATTATTAGGCAAGCCGGAATTTTCCTTATCATATACCGTCCAAGTAACCCCATCAAATTTAGCTAAGCCTCCGCCATTAGTTCCTATCCATTTATTTCCTTGACCGTCTACGGCGATAGAACTAATAAAATTATGAGGTAAGCCGGAATTATCCGTATGGTAAATTGTCCATTTGGTCCCATCATATTTGACTAAACCAACCGAAGTCCCTATCCATTTATTGCCCTGTGCGTCTATGACTACAGAATAAATATCACTATAAGGCATGCCGGAATTACCTGAAGTATACACCGTAGAATTAGTCCCATCAAATTTGACTAAGCCTCCCAAAATTCCTGCCCATTTATTTTCCTGAGCGTCTATGGCAATAGAACTAACACAAATAGAAGAAAAGTAGAAATTATCTATATTACACATCGTCCAATTAAGCCCGTCAAATTTGACCAATCCTCCGCCCCAAGTTCCTATCCATTTATTTCCTTGTGCGTCTATAGCAAGAGACCTAACTTTATTATTAGGCAAACCGGAATTAAAAGTGTTATACACCGTCCAATTATTCCCATCAAATTTAACTAAGCCTCCGCCATTAGTTCCTATCCATCTATTCCCTTGACTGTCTATGGCAATAGAAGTAATAAAATTAGAACTTGAAGGCAAACTCGGGTAGTTTGTATTGATAAAAATCGTTTCATGGGTATTTTTACTCAATTTTACTAAACCACCACCATCAGTTCCTATCCATTTATTTTCTTGACCATCTATGATAACAGAAGTAATAATATTACCGGACAATCCGAAATCAGAGGTATTATATACTAACCAGTCAACATCATCAAATTTGGCTAAGCCACCTAAATAAGTTCCTATCCATTTATTGCCCTGAGCGTCTATGGCAACAGAAGTAATATCATTATTAGGTAAGTTGGAATTAGAAGTATTATATACCGTCCAATTGGTACCATCAAATTTGGCTAAACCATCTCTAGTTCCTATCCATTTATTGCCCTTACCATCTATGGCAAGAGACATAACATTATTATCAGGCAAAGCGGAATTATTTCTATTATATATCGTCCAATTAACACCGTCAAATTTGATTAAACCCCTCCAAGTTCCTATCCATTTATTCCCCTGAGCATCTACAGTAAGAGAAAAAACAGAATGAATAGGCAAGCCGGAATTATCTTTATTATATACCGTCCAATTAACACCGTCAAATTTAACTAAGCCTACACCATCACTTCCTATCCATTTATTTCCCTGTGCGTCTATGGCAAGAGATTTAACATAATTAGATGACAAACCTGAATTATTTTTATTATACACCGTCCAAGTACTCCCATCAAATTTAACTAAGCCTCCACCGGCAGTCCCTATCCATTTATTGCCCTTACCATCTATAGCAAGAGAAGTAATCATACAATTAGGGAAACCGGGATAATTTTTAGTAATAAAAATCTTTTTATGGTTTTTTTTATTGATTTTTACCAAGTCACCCCCTCTTGTTCCAATCCACAAATAATCTCTCTCAATAACAATGCTTGTTACATGATTTCCATCGGTACTATAAGTAATCCATTGCGGATTTTGTGCTTTAGCTATGCATAGCATAAATAAAACAGCAAATAAAAAAATAATTCGTCTCATAATCAGTATGTTTTATTAACACTTATTAATTTTGTATTTGTTAATATACGAGGTACATTAACGTTAAAATAACACCTTGCAAAAGTAAACATTTTTTTATATGTAATACTGTTTTTGTAAAAAAAACTCCTAAAAAAGGAAAAGTATATCGCACTTTGAGTGAATAGAAATAAGCCGAAAAACAACTATTCATCGGATGATTCAAATCATCCGATGAATGGATAACGCAATAAACTCACAACCAACTGAAAATCACACCTCCCCTCTTAGAGAGGGCAAGGGTGAGTCAAATCGGGTGGAATCAATAAAAGTAGATGTTAATAAAAGCAAATTGACTAATTTTGAATTTTTATCGGTCGATAGCATAAGCTAATATTTTTATATACTGATAATTATTATTTTTTTTCATAATTGTATATATCTTTTCAAAAATTTACGTTATATAAAACTGAAACATGTAATGATAATACGAAAATGATAGCTTATATTCAAGGAAAATTAATTGAAAAAACGCCTACTTATGCCGTGATAGACTGTAGCGGTGTAGGTTTTATGCTCAATATATCCCTTAACACCTACTCTGCCCTACCCGATGTCAATCAAGATTGTAAACTATTTACACATTTATCTATTAAAGAAGATGCACACACTTTGTATGCCTTTGCAAGCGAAGCCGAAAGACAAATTTTTCGCTTACTCATCACCGTATCGGGAATCGGCGTCAATACGGCACGCATGATTTTATCTTCTATCAATCATAGAGATTTAGTAACTTACATAAGTTCTGAAAATGCCGATATATTGCAATCCATCAAAGGCATAGGTGCCAAAACTGCACAACGTATCATTATTGACTTAAAAGATAAAATACTAAAAACAGATATCGAACCTACGGAAACATTGTTAGCAGCAAACAATAATAACGCCAACGAAGCGTTATCTGCACTGATATTATTAGGTTTTTCAAAGCAAGTTGCCGGAAAAGCTATTAGTAAAGTTCTAAAGTCATCTTCAGGCGACTTATCTGTTGAAGAACTCATTAAACATGCGTTAAAAATATTGTAGTTTTTAGATTAATATATTGAGGTGAAAGTAATAAAGAAATCTTACTACATATTTTATATATTATTACATCTGGTAATAATATATTCTTTTGTGCAAGTAGCCCATGCTAACAAACTTTTTTTTGATGCTTATATTTTTCCGAACGATACGGGAAAAAAAATAGTTCCACAACCTTCTACTAATCCGTTTCAACAAACGCCTTCCAGTCCGTTTTACTTAAAAGACCCTAAAAACTTCTCAACAAAAATTGAGTATGACCCTAAAAACAACAATTACAATTTCCAACAAAAAATAGGCAATACCAATTTTGGCAACCCCGGTAGCATGTCTCTCGACGAATACCTCCAATACGATATTCAAAAAGCGATGAGAGATTATTGGCGTCAACGTTCCGGCATTGGCATCAACACCGAATCGCAGCAAGGTATTATTCCTCAAATACGTGTGCCGAGCGAAGCCTTTGAACATATATTCGGAAGCAGTTTAATTGACATTAAACCTTCAGGCTCTGTCGAATTAAAATTCGGTTTAATTCACACCCAAAACGACAACACTTCTTTAAACACGGACGCACGCCGACAAACACGCTTCGATTTTGACCAAAACATTCAAGTCAATTTAAAAGCCAGCATAGGCGACAAGATACATTATAACATGAGTTATAGTACTGAAACCTCTTTTAATTTTGAAAATAAATACAAACTCGGTTATGAAGGAAAAGAAGATGAAATTATTAAATTAATAGAATTTGGCGATGTTAACCTTCCTTTAAACAGTACGTTAATACAAGGCTCGCAAACTTTATTCGGTGTCAAAACCCAATTGCAATTTGGAAAAACAACACTCACTACCGTTATTTCACAACAAAAAGGCGACAAAACCAATATTGTAGTCGAAAACGGAGCCGAAATGACGGAATTTGAGTTTAAAGCCGATGATTATGAAGAAAACAGACACTTCTTCCTTGCTCAATACTTCTATGATACTTACGGAGAAGCCATGGCAACACTGCCATTAATTAACTCAAAAGTTACGATTACAAAAATCGAAGTATGGAGAACCAATATAGGTTCTGCAGTACAGGAAAACAGAAATATCGTAGCACTTGCCGACTTAGGAGAAATTAACCCTCATAATGCCAATGTAAAACGTAATGCAGCCTATCGCCACAACTATCCTGATAGCAATGCAAACGATTTATTGCAAAACATGGACTACAATAAATTGAGAAATATTAATACGGCAAGCACTTATTTGGAAAGCAAAGGAATGGTTGCCGGCTTGGATTATGAAAAAATAGAATCTGCCAGATTATTAAGTCCCAGCGAATATACTTTTAATAGCAAACTTGGATTTATCTCATTAACTTCCAAGCTAAATGCCGACCAAGCATTAGCCGTAGCTTTTCAATACACTGTCATTGGCGACCCTAATATCTATCAGGTAGGACAATTTTCAAACGAAGTACAAACGCCGGGTTGTGTTATTGTAAAATTATTGAAAAGTACAGCCGTCAACACTAAAATTCCGATGTGGAAATTAATGATGAAAAACGTTTATTCACTCAACGCTTATCAAGTTTCAGGAGAAGAATTTCGTTTAAATATTCTTTATAAAGGAGAAGAAGGAGGAGTCGGATTAGGTTATTTCTCAGAAGTAAGCGAAGACTTAAAAGGCGTTTCACTCATACGTATTATGGGCTTAGACCGTCTGAACTATCAACAAGCGGCAATCCCCGACGGAGTTTTCGACTTTATTGACGGAGCTGCCACAGTTGGAGGAACCATTCAAGCCGAATACGGACGTATTTACTTCCCTACTGTCGAACCTTTTGGTAAAGATTTACGCGAAACATTGAAAAACAGTCCGGGAGCAGGCGATAAATATGCTTTCGATTCATTGTATACAACCACTAAAACCCTTGCTCAACAATATTCTGAAAAAAACAAATACTATTTGGAAGGACGCTATAAGTCCACTTACGGCAACGAGATATCGCTCGGTGTTTGGAACATTGCTCAAGGCTCCGTTACCGTTACTGCCGGAGGTGTTACACTCACCGAAGGAGTCGATTATTCTGTCGACTACAATGCGGGAACCTTGCGTATATTGAACCAAAACTATTTAAGTTCAGGCACACCCATCAATATTTCCGTAGAAAGCACCAACGTCATGGGAACCACAAAAACCATGTTCGGATTGCATGTCGACCATGCCTTAAACAAGGACATGGTAATAGGTGCTACCCTCTTAAATTTACGAGAAAGAACAGAAACTTTCAAAGTTAATTTTGGAGAAGAACCTATCAATAATACCATTTGGGGATTAAACTTTGCCATGCAAAAAGACGTTCGAGCAATTACAAAAGCTTTGAATTATCTTCCTATCTATAAAACCAAGCAAGAATCAAGTATTCAATTCGATGGAGAATTTGCACACTTTATTCCGGGACATACTCGCAGCATAGGTAGAGGCAATAAAGCACAACTGTATGTTGACGACTTTGAAGCAGCAAAAACAACCATTAATTTAACTACACCCGGTTTTTGGTTTTTAGCAAGCACACCTCAACACCAAACTAAAAAAGGCATGTTTCCTGAAGCAGCATTGGGAAGTGGCTTACAATACGGTTTTAATAGAGCTAAAATAGCATGGTACATTATTGACCCTCTCTTTCACAATAATAGCTCTTCAACACCTTCTAATATTACCGCAGACGACAAGTCGGAAATGTATTCACGACGTATTTTAATAAAAGAAGTTTTCCCTTATAAAAGCATTGACGCTACAAGTCAAGACCCTTATTTATCCGTATTAAATTTGGCTTTTTATCCGAAAGAACGAGGTCCTTACAATTATGATGCCTTAGGTGTGGCGGGAATTTCTGCAGGATTAAATAGCGACGGAAGTTTAAAAAATCCGGAAACTCGTTGGGGAGGAATTATGAGAAAATTAGAATCTACTGATTTTGAAACATCTAATATTGAATACATTGAATTTTGGATGATGGACCCATTTTATGGAAATCCTAATCACAGCGGTGGAAAATTATATTTTAATTTAGGAGATATATCGGAAGACATATTACGCGACGGACGGAAAAGTTTCGAACATGGATTACCACCCGACGGAAGTGATGAAAATGTTGATTATACGATATGGGGAAGGGTACCTAATACACAATCTATTGTTTCCGCTTTCGATAATTCGGTAGCTTCGAGAAAATACCAAGACGTTGGCTATGACGGACTTTACGACTCTTTGGAACGTATTCATTTCAGCGATTATTTAGCTACCGTAAAAGGAATCCTTAGTGCCGACGCATACACAGCAATAGCCAACGACCCTTCAGCCGATAATTACCACTACTTCAGAGGAAGTAAGTATGACAACGATAATATTAAAATATTAGAAAGATACAAATATTTCAACAATACGGAAGGAAATTCTCCTACCGACGATGATAACCCTGAAAAATATCCTACGCAATCCTCATCTTATCCCAATATGGAAGACATCAACAACGACAATACCTTAAGTGAAGATGAACGATATTATCAATACGTCGTTGAATTAAATCCTGATAAAATGCAGATTGGCGAAAGCTACATTGTTGATATTATGGAAAACCAAAATGTACGTTTAGAAAACGGCAAAGTAGTAGCTATCAAATGGTATCAATTTAAAATCCCGATTCGCAAACCCGACGAAGTGATAGGCAGTATTAGCGATTTTTCTTCTATCCGCTTTATGCGTATGTTTTTAAAAGGATTTAAAGAAGATGTTGTCTGCCGTTTCGGAACACTTGAATTAGTAAGAGGCGATTGGAGACAATACACAAAAGATCTTAAACAAAACGGAGATTATCCTATAGGAATCGTTAACGACAACACTAGTTTCTACGTATCTACTTTAAGTCTCGAAGAAAACTATCATCGCAAACCCATTCCTTATCGTATGCCCGGAGGTTTGGAAAGAGAAGAGATATACTCCCCTACCAATACCATTAAAGAACTCAACGAGCAAAGTGTTACCATGAAAGTAACCAACTTAATCGACGGCGATGCTCGTGCTATTTATAAAAACACCAACTTCGACTTCAGACGATTCAAAGTATTACGCTTTTATCTACATGCCGAAAAAGTATTTGAAGAAGAGCAACTCCAACAAGGTGATGTTACTTTCTTTATCCGCTTAGGCTCCGATGCTTCCGAAAATTATTACGAATATGAAATTCCTGTTGCTCTAACACCATGGTACACAAAAGACACTGCACTCATCTGGCCTTCAGAAAACAACATAGAAATCGAGTTACAAAAGCTAATAGATGCCAAACAAGAAAGAAACATAGCCAACAGAAGCGGTGCCGATTTCCCTCACAATGAACCCTATTTGGTAAGAGACGGAAAAAACACCATCCGAGTTGTCGGCGCACCTAACTTAAGCGATATCAACGTTATTGTAATGGGAATTCGTAATCCTAAAAAACGAAGCCTTGACGAAAAAGACGATATGCTGCCAAAATCAGTGGAAATATGGGTAAATGAGTTGCGATTAGGCAATTTCGAGGAAAAAGGAGGTTGGGCGGCAAGAGGTAATTTAAAGGTAAATCTTGCCGATTTAGGCGATGTGTCTTTAGCAGGTAGCATACGAACTGCCGGATTCGGTGCCTTAGAATCCAATACTTATACCCGCTTACAAGAAACAATAACGAATTTTGATGTCGCCACTAATTTACAGTTAGGAAAATTTTTACCCGAAAAATGGAGTGTTAGCATTCCCTTTCATTACGATTATTCAAGAACTACCAGCACCCCGGAATACAATCCTCTAAATCCGGACGTAAAATTAAAAAATGATTTAAAAACTTATACTTCTAAACACGATATAGATTCTATTAAAAAACAAACATTAGAAATCGTACAACGTCAAAACTTCAGCTTAATGAATGTCAGTAAAGGCAAAACAGGCAGTGGAAAAAATTATGTTTGGGGACTTGAAAACTTCGATTTTTCTTATGCTTATACCGAAAAAAACGTACAAGACATTAATTACGAATACGATGATTTAGTTACACATAGCGGTGAAATAGGATATACCTATGGCTGGAGTCCGAAAAACTATAAACCCTTTGATAAATTTCAAAAATTAAAATCCATCAAGTGGTTGCAATTACTCTATGACTTTAATTTTTATCTTCTTCCTAAGTCATTTTCTTTCTCTACCGATATTTATCGTTATTATCAAGAAAGTAAAATACGCAATAAAAGTCGGGGTATTATCATAACAGAACCAATGTATGTTAAAGCTTTTGAATGGTCGAGGAACTACACAATAGCATGGGATATCACTCAAGCACTCAAATTTGACTTTTCGGCTAAAGCCGAATCACTGATTGATGAACCTCAAGGAAGAATAGATACAAGAACAAAAAAAGATTCTATTTGGCACAATGTAGGAAAATTAGGACGAATTAATACTTATTCCCAAAATTTCAACGCCAGCTATCAAATACCTATTAATAAAATACCCTTATTTAGCTTTATAACCAGCAATGTTCGTTATGCTTCTACGTATCGTTGGGAATTAGCACCTCCTGCCATTGATTATCTTGGTAACAACATAGAAAACTCAAACACCAAACAGTTTAATATCAATGCCGGATTTACAGCTATTTACAACAAATCAAAATACCTAAGAAAAGTAAATCAAGGAACTTTCGGAAGCAGTTTATACGATAAACCTATTTTAAAATCAAAGCAAGAACAATGGAATAAAGAACAACAACAATTACGTGCAAGCAAAAACATCCTCAAAAACGACTCTACTGCCAACGAAGAAGAAGAAGAACCTAAACAAACTAAAAACTACGGTAAGGAAGTTTTAGATAATTTTCTACGTTTATTAATGTTAGTTAAAAATGTTTCTTTTTCTTATACCGAAGGAAACGGAATTTCCTTACCGGGATATATGCTTAGTCCTAATGTTTTCGGCTTATCTGTCAATGACAATTTCGCACCGGGTTTCCTCTTTGTCTTCGGACATCAAGAGCCTGATATTGTCGGCAAAGGTTCTCAAAACAATTGGCTCACCAATAGCGACTTGCTCAACACCCCTTATATGCAAAAACACAATAAGAACATGCAAATACAAGCTACGTTGCAGCCGTTCAGTAATTTCAGAATACAGCTTACGGCTACACGCAGCAATTCAACCACCGATCAATTTTATTACCTCGCCGACAGCAATGGCGTTTTCGACAAATACACCCGTCAACAAATAGGAAGTTTTAGCATAACAACAATCAGTCTTTCTACTCTGTTTGAACCAAAAAGAGAAAAAAATGCCAGCAAAAATTTTGAAACATTCAAATTGTATCGTTTAGCAATAGCACAACGATTGGCTGAAGACAGAGCTGCCCGTCAACCGAGCTATACAAAAGGAAATGATAAATTCCCTGACGGATATAGCAACTTAAGTCAAGATGTATTATTATATTCATTTATAGCAGCTTATGTAGGAAAATCTCCCAAAGAAGTGAATATTTCATCTCCATTTTTCAATATACCGCTTCCTAATTGGAACATTAACTACAGCGGATTATCAAAAATTCCGGCATTAAGCAAGTATTTCCAAAACATCACGATTGCACATGCCTACATGTGTACGTATCAAATTGGAGGCTATGCTACCAATCTCTTATACAATCCCGAAGATGGTGATTTACAAAACATACGCGATGCTTTAAACAATTTTATTCCCGTAATAGAATACGGACAAGTGGCAATAGTAGAAAATATGTCGCCGGTAATCTCATTGAATATAAGCATGCAAAACAGCTTTGAGTTCAAAGCCGAATGGAAAAAATCACGTAGCGTAACCATGAGTACTTCNAGTTTCCAAATATCGGAACAAACCAACAATGAATTCATTGTCGGAACCGGCTATCGAATCAAAGACATAAAAGTAACCTACAACTTTTCAGGAGTAAAACGTCAATCAATTAGTGATTTAATACTTAAATTGGATTTTTCTATTCGTGATAATAAAACCATCCTACGTAAAATAGAAGAAGGTGTAAATCAGCCTTCTGCCGGACAGATAATTTATTCTATTAACTTCCTTGCCGAATACGTGCTGACAAAAAATGTATCGCTGAAAGCCTATTACGACCACGTATTCAACAAGCCTGTATTATCGGGGAGCATATCGAGTCTAACTATCAATGCCGGAATTGGAGTGAAAATCAATTTTACTCAAATATAAACCTTAAATTATTAAGCTGATACACTAAATATCACTAACTTGTAGGATTAAACTTATCATATCAACTGTTTTTTGATAATTTTTTCTAAAAAAACAAAAAAAAGTTCTTTTTATAACGAAATATTTTATACTTTTGCAATTCTTAAAAAAGCAGGTATAAAGTCTGTCAAAACATAGCAAGTAATTAGAGAAATATAATACGATATAAAAATGAAGAGAACATTTCAACCTTCGAATAGGAAAAGAAGCAACAAACATGGCTTTAGAAAAAGAATGTCAACGGCAAACGGACGTCGTGTAATAGCTGCCCGCAGAGCCAAAGGCAGAAAACGATTAACAGTATCAGACGAAAAATTAGGAGGAAAGAAATTTTAATTCGATTTTACATACATGGACAAAGGAGAAAGTAATGCTTTATTGCTTTCTCCTTTCTTATATACCACTAACTCTAAATAGATAAAAGAAAAAATGATTTACCCGGCTAACTTTGAAAAAAAAATAGATTTTCACCAAATCCGATTTTTTTTAAAAGAAAATTGCATCAGCACTTTGGGTAAAGACAAAGTAGATGACATCGAATTTCAAACCGACATACATCTAATTACTGCTTTACAGGAAATTACTGAAGAATTTAGACAAATATTACTCTTCGAACCTTCCTTCCCGACACAAGATTATCTTGACATCCGACAAGCACTATCTCACTTGGAAATTGAAGGAACAGCAATTGACATAGAAACTCTTGGAAACTTAAGAGCCGTATTAAAAACCATACAAGATTGTTTGGTCTTCTTTAGAGTAAAAAAAGAAGAAGAAAAATACCCTTTTTTACAACAGCTTGGCGAAAACATAATAGTAGACAATGCACTTATTCAAAACATTAATGCAATAATAGACAGCAAAGGCAATATAAAAGACAATGCCTCACCGGAATTGCAAACCATTCGTCAAAAAATAAAAGCCAAAGAAACTGAAATACAAAAACAACTACATAAAATTATCTCACAAGCTAAAAAAGAAGATATTATAGAATCGGATACAAGTTTTACCGTTCGCGAAGGGCGATTGGTCATTCCTATACCGGCAGCACACAAACGCCGAATGAAAGGTTTTATTCATGACGCATCGGCAACAGGACAAACTTTTTTTATCGAACCGCAAGAAGTATTTGAAGCCAACAATTATCTTCGTGATTTGCTTTCGATGGAAAAAAAAGAAATACTCCGCATATTAAAAAACTTCACCGATTTATTGCGACCCGACATTTCTTCTATTAAAGAAGCTTTGAACTACTTAGGACAATTGGATTTTATCAGAGCTAAAGCCAAATTTACTTTAACGATAGATGCCGTTAAACCAATCATTAACAATCAATCCATTATCAATTGGAAAAAAGCAAAACATCCCATACTATATTTAAACTTTCAACATCAACAAAAAAAAGTCGTTCCTTTAGATATTGCTATTGATAATCAAAATCGTATATTAATCATATCGGGTCCCAATGCCGGCGGAAAATCGGTCTGCTTAAAAACGGTCGGATTGCTGCAATACATGTTTCAATGCGGACTTTTGGTACCCGTATCGGAACTTTCCGAATTTGGAATATTTCATAACTTATTCATTGACATAGGCGACGAACAATCCATAGAAAACGATTTAAGCACCTATAGTTCCCATCTGAAAAATATGGATACTATTTTAAAACATGCCGACGACCGCAGTCTTTTTTTAATGGACGAATTGGGCAGCGGTACCGACCCCCAATACGGTGGTGCTATCGCTGAGGCTTTTCTTGAAACTTTATCGAAAAAGAAAACATTAGGCGTTATCACAACACATTTCGGCAATCTAAAAACAATAGCTACCACTACCGAAGGATTACAAAATGCAGCTATGCTCTTCGACGACGAAACAATGAGTCCATTATTCATTTTAAAATCAGGAAAATGGGGAAGTTCTTTTACCTTTGAAATTGCAAAAAAAATAGGATTTTCACAACAATTACTCGACGAGGCTATAAAAAAAATCGGAACCAATCAAATAGATTATGAATTATTGCTGCATCAGCTCGAACAAGAAAAAGTAGTAATCGACAATCAAAAACGCATGATAGATGCTGTTGATAATCAATTAAAAGAACTAATTGACAAATATGAAACATTGAACGATACTCTTCGAGAGCAAAAAAATGAAATAGTGAAAAACGCTAAGATAGAAGCAAAAAAAATTATTGACAACGCCAATAAAATTATTGAAAAAACCGTTAAAGAAATAAAAGAACACAAAGCTGACAAAGAAGTAGTTAAACAATTAAAAGAGGAAATAAAAAAAGTAGAAAAAACAATACAGCTCCCCACTACTCTACCCGTTTTGCCTACTTCTATAAAAAAACAAAAAAAAGAAAATACCACAATAAAACTATCGGACTATGTAATTATTAAAGATACGAATACCGTAGGACAAATTACAGCCATTGATAATGAAAACATTGTAGTAACATTTAATTCCATCAACTTTAAAACAACCATTGACAAAGTCGTAAAAACAAACAATATTCCAAAAACCCAACAACAACACTCTACAACTATTAATAATCAGAATATTTACAGTGAAATTCATCATAAACTCATTCATTTTACAACCGAATTAGACATTCGCGGGCTAAGAGTGGACGAAGCTTCCGAAAAATTAGAACGCTATATAGATGATGCCATTTTATTGCACTTACGAGAAGTAAGTATCATTCATGGAAAAGGCAACGGCGTTTTACGCAGTATAACACGTGACTTACTGTCTAAAAATAAACAAGTTATAAATTTTCACGATGACGACCCATTGTTAGGCGGAAGCGGAAAAACAATAGTGCAACTTAAAAATTAAACACTATTTATAATTATTTTTCATTATCTTTCAAAAAAACATCATTTTATATAAAAAAAAATAGTATTTTTGCACGCTTGATAAAAGTCCGATATTATCCACAAACGAAGAAGGTGAAATATTTGTTTGTAAATAAATTAAAGAAAAAAATTAGATAATTAAAAAAAATGGATACATTAAGTTACAAAACTGTTTCGGCAAATAAAGCGACAGTTGATAAAGAATGGTTATTAGTTGATGCAGAAGGCGAAGTATTAGGTCGCTTAGCATCAGTTGTAGCAAAACTTTTAAGAGGAAAACATAAACCGAATTTTACTCCTCATGTCGACTGCGGCGACAATATTATTATTATTAATGCTGACAAAGTACGTTTAACGGGAAATAAATTAACCGATAAAGTTTACGTCAGACATACGGGCTATCCCAGTGGACAGCGCTTTTCCACTCCTAAAGAGTTATTACAAAAACAACCGATTAAAATTATAGAACATGCTGTAAAAGGAATGCTACCTAAAAATAAATTAGGAAGTCAATTATACAGAAATCTATACGTTTACGAAGGCACTGAACACAAACAAGCAGCTCAACAACCCAAAGTCATCAACATTAAAGATATTAAATAATAATTATGAATACTATCAATACCTCTGGCAGAAGAAAAACAGCCGTAGCACGCATCTATATGAAAGCCGGTAATGGCAACATTACCGTCAATGGACGCGACTACAAAGAATATTTTCCGACAGGAACACTTCAGTATATTGTCAATCAAGCATTTGTTGTTTCTAAAGAAGACAATAAATTCGACGTTAATGCACGTCTGAATGGCGGTGGCATGACAGGACAAGCGGAAGCATTACGCTTAGCTATTTCCAAAGCACTTTGCGAAGTCGACGCCGAACACCGACATGCATTAAAAGCGGAAGGCTTATTAAGAAGAGATCCTCGTATGGTCGAAAGAAAGAAACCGGGAAGACCTGGGGCTCGTAAAAGATTTCAATTTAGTAAACGTTAGCATTAGCATACAAGGCATCAATCAATGTTTAGTATCTAAATTGCAAAGACTTTTGTTATCAAAACTACTTTGCAGTTGCTTAATAAAATAAAGAATGTAAACATAAAAAAAATCAAATGACAAGAGTAAATTTTGAACAATTATTAGAAGCAGGTGCACATTTCGGACACCTCAAAAGAAAATGGAACCCCAATATGGCTCCCTACATTTTCATGGAAAAAAACGGGATACATATTATTGACCTTCACAAAACGGTAATCAAAACCGAAGAAGCATGCAAAGTATTGCAACACATTGCTCGTTCCGGAAAGAAAATCTTATTTGTTTCAACAAAAAAACAAGCGAAAGAAATCATTGCCGAACACGTAAAAGCAGTTAATATGCCTTACGTAACGGAACGTTGGGCGGGCGGAATGTTAACCAACTTTAACACCATTCGTAAAGCTGTGAAAAAAATGTCAACCATTGACAATTTGATGAAAAGCCCGGAATGGAATAGCATTTCAAAAAGAGAAAGACTTCAAATACAAAGAGAAAGAGCTAAATTAGAAAAAAACCTCGGCTCTATATCCGATTTAACAAGACTGCCGGCAGCCGTTTTTGTCGTTGACATTATGAAAGAACATATCGCCGTAGCAGAAGCACGTAAATTAGATATTCCTATCTTTGCTATTGTAGATACAAATTCCAACCCTAACTTGGTAGACTATCCTATTCCTGCCAACGATGATGCTTCTAAATCAATAGCAGTAATTATCAAAGCCGTATGCGAAGCTATACAAGAAGGATTGAACGAAAAATCTTTAGATAGCGATAAAGAAGAAGAGGAAGAAATCGTAGAAAAAGACATCATCGACAAAGCCGACGAAGAAGAGGAAGAAGAAAAATCGGAAAGAACAGGAAGAAGACGAAGAAGAATCGGCGAAGCAAGCGGTGATGCTTCTTCCATGGACGAAAAGAAAAAACGTCCAAGCAAACGACCTGTTTCTAAAAAATAATGTATAATCTTAAAATAATAATATAAAAATGGCAATAACAGCAGCAGATGTCAATAAATTAAGACAAGCTACCGGCTCGGGAATGATGGACTGCAAAAATGCACTCGTCGAAGCCGATGGTGATTTTGAAAAAGCAATTGACATATTAAGAAAAAAAGGACAAAAAGTAGCAGCTAAAAGAGCTGATCATAGTGCTAACGAAGGTTTTATCGTAGCTAAAACTACCAACGACAATAAATTTGGTGCAATAATAGCTTTGAATTGTGAAACCGATTTTGTTGCAAAAACAGAAGACTTCATTAACTTAGCCAATAGCATTATCGATTTAGTGATAAAAAATCGCATTAAAACCATAGAAGCGTTAAAACAAAGCACCTTAAACGGTCAAACTGTAGAAGCACTTCTTACCGAAATTACCGGTAAAACAGGCGAAAAAATTGAATTAAATCAATTTGCTATTATCGAAAAAGAATTTGTTTCCTACTATAATCACAATGGAAACAGAGTAGCTACTATCGTAGGATTCAATAAGAAAGCTAATAATATTGAGGTAGTCGGACACGATATTGCAATGCAAATCACAGCAATGAGCCCCATTAGCGTTAACGAAAACAACGTTCCAAAAGATATTATTGAACGTGAATTGGAAATTGCACGCGAACAAATCCGTAACGAAGGAAAACCCGAACACATGGTAGATAAAATAGCACAAGGAAAATTAAATAAGTTTTTCAAAGAAAACACCCTTGTACACCAAGATTTTATTAAAGACAGCAAAAAAACTGTTGCTCAATACATGAGCGAAAACGACAAAGACTTAATCTGTGAAAGTTTCTTCCGTTTTCAATTAGGTGCATAAACAGTTTTTACTAATAATAAAAGCACTCTTTTCGAAAGGGTGCTTTTTTTTATTGACCTCTCTCCTACCTTCCTTCTTTCACCAACACTTCTTCCAACATTTTCTTATACAGCCTTGCTTTTTCGTCCAAGGATTTCGGATAAGCACGAGAAGTGGAAGGCAAACGATACCAAGACATTTTTCTATCAAGGAAATCAAAAAAAATCGGCTCATTAAAACTCGGCTCTTTTATTTTCAAGACACTCGCTAAAACTTCCGTTGCCTTTCCGCCTGTAGTAACTATACTGTAACAGTGAGGAATCGACAATAAAACAGCCTCTAAATCTATCGCTTCTACTACTTCTAAAAAATTATCGGAAGAGTTGTTTTTTGCTCTATGCACTTTTACTGCCGTATCGCCCAAAGCAATTCCCTTATCTTCCAAAAATGCTATTATTTTTTCTTTATCGAATACTTTTTGAGACGGAAGTAAAAAATGATTTTTATCATTAAAAAACACCAATCCGATGATACGCCACATATCGTTCTGTAAATTAGGATAATAAAAATCCATTGACCAACGATTTTTAGTCGGTGGAAAACTTCCCAAGAATAAAACTTTTGCATTTTTCGGCAAAAAAAACGGTAGCGGATGTAGCTCAAACATAGACTATGTGTTTTAAAATATAAAAGTTGCCCATTGGGAATAACAGGCAACTTTCCATGAAAACTATAAACTTAAATGCTTACTCTAATTCGTGAATAACTAAACCTGAGCGTAACTTAGGTTCAAACCACGTTGTTTTTGGCGGCATAATATTGCCCGTATCAGCAATATTAATAAGTTGTTGCATAGAAACGGGATACAATGCAAAAGCTACTGCCATCTCACCACTATCAACACGACGTTTCAACTCGCCTAAACCTCGTATTCCGCCAACAAAATCAATACGATTCGATGTTCTTAAATCTTTAATACCTAATATTTTATCTAAAACCAAATTCGATAAAATAGTAACATCTAACACACCAATAGGGTCGCTATCATCGTAAGTAGACGGCTTGGCTGTTAAACGATACCATTTTCCATCGATATACATACTAAATTCATGTAATTGAGCCGGTTTATAAATGTCTTTTCCCATTTCCTCTACTTTAAAAGTAGCTTTTAGTTTTTCGATAAACTCTTCTTTCGATAAACCGTTCAAATCTTTTACCACTCGATTATAATCTATGATTTTCAATTGATTATCAGGGAAAATAACCGTCATAAAGTAATTATATTCTTCTTTTCCCGTGTGGTTTTTATTTTTCGCTTTTTGTTCTCCTCCTACCAATGCTGCCGCTGCCGTACGATGATGACCGTCGGCTACATATAAATAAGGAATTTCTTTATCAAAAATATCAACAATACGTTGTATGATTGCTTTGTCTTTTATCACCCATAGGGTATGTCCGAAACCTTCGTCGGCAATAAAATCATATTCCGGCTCTTGCGTGGCAACGATATTCGACACTATCTCATCTATCTTTTTATTAGCCGGATAGGTGAAAAACACAGGTTCAACATTCGCATTGGTATTGCGAATATGTATCATGCGGTCTTCTTCTTTTGCTTTGAGTGTCAATTCGTGCTTTTTAATCTTTTCGCTAAGATAATCATCTCGATGAGAACAAGTTAATATTCCATACTGTGTTCTTCCATCCATAGTTTGGGCATAGATGTAGAGGTATTCATCTTCGTCTTGAATCAACCATTTATTATCTTTAAACTTTTTATAATTTTCCGTTACTTTATCATAGACTTCTTGACTATGCTCATCGGTACCTACAGGAAGGTCTATTTCCGCTTTTGTAATATGTAACAAAGAATAAGGATTATTAGCTGCTTCTGCACGTGCTTCTTCCGAATTCAATACGTCATAAGGACGGGATGCTAATTGCTTAACGATTTCTTTAGGTGGACGTAAGCCTTTAAATGGTTTTATGATTGCCATATTTCTTAATTTATTTTTATTATTTAATTGATTTTCAATAGTAGAAACTTATTGTTTCATCCGTTGCAAAAATACAAAATTATTCAATGATAATAAACAGTATTTGAAAAATATTTAAGCATTTATATTTTATTACCTACAGCAACAAATAAATGTATATTTTTGCAAAAAACATGAAATTAACATGATTAACTAAACCACATTAAAATTCAAAATAATATGAAAAAATATCTTATAGCTTTTGTTTTAATTTCTACTTTTTATTCTTTTTGTTTTTCACAAGAGTTTGATCTAGAGGTAGAGTCTGATTATCGAGAATTTCGTTGTGGATGTAAAAAAGGGATTGATACATTTAATATAGTTATTTATGATACAAATATTCTAAACGAATATATAGGATTTGCTTTGATAGAATTCACTTTAAATAGTATTGCAGCAGATTCTATTGAACTAATTGATGTAAAAATTGTAGGAATTCAATTACAAGATATCAATACAAAAGAAATAATTATGACTCTGAAAGACAATAAAGATAGTCTATTTAAGTTGTATGAAAACAAACTTCTTTTAATTTTGAAAGGATATAAATGTTGGTTCATTAAAAATGATATTGATAAAACATTTTGTCATAGAGTTTTAGCTTTTTATCCATTAAATGTTAGCAATTCCCCACATAAATAATGTTCCATTTGATACTTTTTTGTTGTTGTTTTTAGAAAACAGAAAGAAAAAAAAACTTCGGTCAAAATACTTTTATTTTTTTATCTACTGAAACAAATAAATGTATATTTTTGCAACATTAAAAAATAAAAATATTAACAAATAAAAAAAACTGTCCTACTATAGGGGGACACTTTACAATTATTGCAACAACAAAATAACACAAATGAAAAGAAGTCAAATTAACTATTTTGTTTTTTATATCCTATTTTTATTAATAGGAATGCCGTATGGTTGTAAATTTAAAAATATTGGGAAGATGAATTCAAATAAAAATTCTCTTTGTTATTATTTTGGAGATGAATACGTAATTTCAGGAACACTTTTAGTGCGAGATTTATATGGAGCACCAAATTATGGAGAGACACCTGACGTTGATAAACTTGAAAAATTTTATTTTATAATCATAGATACAGCTATAAATATATTTGTCAAGGATACTATTAATTCTTACAATTTAAAAAATAAATATTCTCAATCATGTTTTCAAATTTTAGGATATGATTCAATTATCAATGGTAAATTTTGTAGTTATTATTCACTTTATTTAATGAAATTACAATCTGGATCAAAAATTTGTCTAAAAGGGTATTTTGATAGTGCAATAACTGGACATCATCATACGGATGTATTATTTATTGTAGAAAAAAATCCCCCGATAGATAACCCCTCTTCAGTTGCAAATAAAAAAAGAAGAAAGAAAACAAATAAATGTATATTTTTGCAAAACGAAATAATATAAAAAAAATGCACTTAACCTATAACGCAATAAAATCGCAATAAGCTGTAAAACAAAGGAAAGCTGAAAGAAGTTACTTCCTTACGTCCATTCGTAATTTTTAATTGTCAATTCGTAATTTGTAATTCTAAATTCTACCTTTTTAACCGCAAAGAACGCAAAGAATTCCGTTTGAAATTTTTCCACTAACTATTAATGCTAATGTATAACATGTGTCAACTTTTTTCAGGACGCGACACTAAATTCTAATTTCTAAATTCTAATTTCTAATTTTTTTAGGACATATCAAACAACTATATTTTCACTATCATTTGTAAGTGTATATCCGATTTATTATTTCCATTAATGGCATCTAAAGCGGTTCCTATCGTATGTTTGTTTTTATAAAAACTTTGAGCTACTCTCAGCCATAGGTCTATATAAGAAGTGATTTCTACTTTCATCATCGCATAAAGTCGGCTTCCTATGCCGTAATAAGCAGGAATAGAGGAAGTATACAGCACATCGTTTTCGTAAGCATACAAACGCGTATCGTAAGAATCGGTATGAAACAAAGCGTAGCGTCCTGTCAATGTTAGCCATTTGTATTGCCAAGCAATATCTTGATAGATTAAATAACCCTTCGATTTTTCCTTGTTTTTTTCCGTCTTACACACCACATATTCTAAGCAGCTTTTTAATTGTAAATTGGAAAGAGGTTTATAGATAGCATTGAAACGATAATTTTGTTTTTTTACCGCTGTCAATTGATTGTAATATTCCATGGATTCATTGGTGTTTTTATCGGAATGTTTGAACTGAAAATAGCAAGAAAATTTTCTGTTTACATTACATATCAGCCTTGCCAACACTTTATAAGAACTTGAGGGTGCGTCGCTTGTGTATTTCAGCCACATAAAACGATAATAGTCTATATTGGCATTAAGGATTAAGTATTTATTTAAAAACACCTGCGTTCCTATTACTAATCCGTTTTCATTGCCGATATTGGTTGCCTGCCGATAGGCATTGCCTTGTATAGCCTGATAATCTTTACTGTAATAGCGATGTAAAAGCGTAAAATTCAGTAAAGGGTCTGCATAATAAATCAATCCGTTTAAAAGAGCAAAACCCCCGTAATGTGTTACTGCATTTTCGCCAAAAACACTTACTTTTTTAATGATTGCATTATAGCTAACACTTGCATTCAACACATCTTGTTGATTGATTTTATAGAAGTTATAAGGTTTCGGCTCTACATAAAACGGACGATTGTAATGCGAATAAAACACCCCCGCTCCTACTCTTACCACACGATGGGTGTAATGAGCAAACATTCCCGCTACTTGTTGGTCAACATTGTTTTTTCTTTCTATTTCCGTCGTAGTGCGATGATAGCCTGTTTCTTGTAAAGAATAAATAAACTCTTGCTCGCTGTTTTCCACTTTATTCACATTCGCATCTTTTTGACGATAGGAATAAAATAACGCCAAGCGAAACTTTCTAAATTGCAGTTCCGTAGCAGCACCACGCAAAAAATTATTTTCATTGGAAGAAGTATAAGGTGCAACAGCTTTTGCATAACGATAAATTTCCATAGGATTAATGATAGTCGGCGGTTGAAAACCTGTCCACATTGCCAATCCTTGTCCAAAACGAATTTGATAATCACCTACAGCTAACGATTTTATACATTTAATGTCTTTCATAAAAAAATGAAAAGAATAAAAATCGAAACCGTATCTGTTACTTCCTTTAAAAAACTCTTCTCCCGCATCTTTTTCGGCAGTAAAGCCAAAACGCACTTTAGATGCATAATCAAATTTATACTTAAACAATAAGTAAGGCTGACTTCCTCTATAAACGGCATTGGGTTTTAATTCCAATAAAGAATCGGATAAGGTAGTGTAACCGACTTGCTTATTCAATACTTGACGGTAACGCATTAAACAAGTGTTTTTTCCATATTTAAAGACCTTTTTAAAGGTCATTTTTCGACTTTGGTCAACGGGTAACAATACGATATAAGGCAAGAGCATACGAACCGTTTCCATCGTAAAACCCTCAACAGCTGCCAATTCGTATAAACTAACCATAGCTCCGTTGACATCTAAATACATTTTAAGATGGTATATTTGATAATCCGTTAACTTAAATACCGCCATTAAAACATCGTAATCAGGCTGGTTGATATTGATTTTATTTTCACGATAATAAGCGTATTCTTCTATTATTTCACTATAATCTTGCTCTTCTTCCGCTTCTTCGGCTAAATTTTCGAGTTGCAACATAAAATCATCTTCTTGTATCAACTCCTTCTCTTTAAAAACAATCGTATCAATTTGAGCTAACAAAAAAATACTTTTTTGACAAAGCAAAAACAAACAAGCTATCAATAAGTATTTACGCATATTATTTTGTTTGTTTTATGTTATATATCAATGATATTCGAGGGCTATATCCCAAAACAAAATGATAACTGAAAGCAAAATCAACCATAAGATAGTTCGTTTTCCAGCCTGCTCCAAGGCTACATTCAAAATAAGGGAAACCGCAACCTGTCCGTATCTGTAATTGCTCTAAAATACTATATTCCAATCCGACACGATACACGAATTTTTTATCCAAATCTTTTTCTATTTCGGCTGCCAATATACATTTTTTCGATAAATCGTACGACAAGCCTAAACGTAAAATAGTAGGAATATACTCTTTGGTATCGTTGTAGGTACACATTTTTAAGCGAGCCGGATTAAAAGCATGGAATCCCATTCCCAAGCGTTGGCTTATTTGTCCGTAAACTCCTATATCGAAGGTAAATCCATGACAATTACCATAGGTTTTTTCAGAAAAATAATTCATTAAATAATGAAAACCTAATCCGAAAGAAATAATATTTCCAAACGATTTGGCGTAAGAAAAGCCCGTGTGTAATTCGCCGTAATTGACATGTCCGAAATGCGACAACTGCAAGCCAAAAGCCCCCACTTTCTCTACGGGCAAGACAAAACCCAAGCTCGAAGTAGAAGTTTCTTTCAATAAAAAGCGATTATCGTAATGCAAGCCGACACTTATTTCGTCGCCAAATGCCATTATGGCAGGATTGTTAAACAATGCACTTTTATCTTTTAAAGCCACCGAAACACCTCCCATCGCAGCAGTTCGCGCTCCTTTAACCGAAAAATAATTAATAGCATTTAATGATAACACATTGTATACTAAAGCTAAAACTATTAGTATATACCTTATTTTTCTATCTGTGTGCATAGCTTTTTAATTAATTTCCAAAGACAAAAATAACAAAAAAAACAATAAGTCATAAAATAATCCTGTTTATTTTTCGTTAAATTTGTAATTATGTTAAATATAAATCGTTTACGCAATTATACACAGAAATAATTTGATTTTTCCCTTTTATTTTAAGTTTGGAAAGATTTTTGATACATATAGACAGCGATAAAATATAACAAAAAGAGAGAAGACACCATGAGCGAATATAAATTTCAACAAGACATCATAGCCTTAGAAAGCGCTTTACGCAACTTTGCTTTTTCATTAACTCTTAATCAAGACGATGCCGATGATTTATTGCAAGACACTTTCTTAAAGGCTCTTTTATATAAAGATAAATTTGAAGACGACACTAATTTAAAAGCATGGTTATACACCATTATGCGTAATACCTTCATCAACAATTACAGACGTAAAACGAAGTCGAATTCTCTGATTCAACAAACGGAAGATATGAATTATTTACGCAATATGATTTCTAATCGTTCCGACAATGCAGATATGAAAACTTCGGTAAAAGAAATCACTGAAAACATCAGCAAAATAGAAGAAAATCAACGTATTCCATTTGAAATGTTTATCGACGGCTATAAGTACAAAGAAATTTCATCTCAAATGGACATATCCATAGGCACCGTAAAAAGTCGCATTTTCTTTACGCGTAAAAAACTGATGAATTCATTAAAAGATTACGTCCACAGCAACTAAACAATATCGTATGAACAAAAATTATCTTTTAATTATCCTACTTTTTGTCTATTGTGTAGGTTTTTCACAGTATAAAGTAATCAATGTAAAAGAACCTTTAGAGAAATATCCCAAAGAAGCGGGATTTTTCTACTCTTTACCCAAAAATTTTATTACCCTACACATTACCGTAAAAAAAATCAATAAATACAAAGGACCTTTCAGCGACTATGCTGAAAATATGCTGGGTGTTAACGGCATTCAAGAAAATCAAAATTTCTATACAATCAGCAATATTGACGTCGTATTGGGCTATCAAGCTGACGTATCGGAAACATACTATGTCAATTACCCGAAAAAAACAAAAGACCCTCTGTATTACCAATTCATTAAAAACGGATTACTTCTAAACAATACGGCTAACTCCACACAACAAGAGCTTTCCTGTTTACAAATAGATTTCGGCACTCCCAATACCAAAGAGCAAAGCATGTTCGATATGTATGCTAACTATGGAATGTACGAAAAAATTGATACGATTTACGAATCTCAACTTATTGATTCTATTTATGTGCAAGTACCTATCATACGTAGAACAATGGCGGTAAAAACAACAGAAGAAAAGGCGAATGAGACCTTGGAAGAAATAAAAAACATACGTGAAGCACAGCGTTTACTGCTAACAGGCGAACATGAGGTTGACTACAGCAAATTAGAATACATGATTGCTTGCTTGAAAGAACAAGAAGAATCCTATCTTTCGTTGTTTACCGGCTTTACGCTTAGCGAAGATATCCGATACACTTATTATTATCCTCTTCCTGAAAAGTCGGATACTGTCCACCTCCCCTTGTTTTCGTTTACAATCAACAACGGAATTGATAAAACACTACAAAATGAAGCCGACATATACTCATTGCAACTTATTAACACTCACACCACAGACCCTATACAAACATTCAAAGAGAATGTTGGCAAGCAGCACCCAAAACAGTCGGAAACCGGCTTCCGTTATCGCATTCCTGAAATATATACCTTTAATCTGTTACGCAATAATATAACAGTAAATACCATAGGCGAACTTCCCATCAACCAATACGGCATTATCAACACACTGCCTCAAAATGTTATTTCGTTTGAAATCGACCCTCATACAGGTAATGTTTTGAATACGAAATTCAAATAAACTATTTAAGCTGTAATAAAAAATTTAAAAACAGCTTATTATCACGTTGATAATTCAACTGCAAACGACATAAGGCTAAGTTTTTCTCAATCGAATGAGTCGAAAGTTGATTGTGTTTATTCTTTTTATAATACAAAAAATTACAGCCTTCGCTAAAATAAGTATCCAAAGCCGTAAAATTAGTGTCGGCTGATAATAATTCATTGTCTTTTAATAAATTAATATAACGGCTAATAGCTTGTTTTGAGTCTGAAAACAACACATAATCATCAATAACCGTATAGGCTTTTATGCGTTTTATTTCTTTTGCCATTTGGAAGCGTGTCAGAAAAAAATTAGCCACATCAATTCCTCCTACCATCAAACCATTTTCATAAAAAGTATCAAGAAGATAAATATTGTTTTCAAAAGCACTATTTAAACAATTGTTCAGATGGAATTTAGCCTCTTCTATATCGTCCGACTTTATCAATATATAGCTTATCAGCGTATCTTCTTCCTCCAAGTGAAACGAAAAAACGGTATTCGGCTTCATCATCGTCATAAAATCCTCGCTCATACTTCTTTTCGATTGATACAATGTAGATAAGGAAACAAAATCTTTTCCGAAAAAACCGGTGATAAAAGTCGTATTTTTAGGTAATAATTTAAGGTGAGTCGTAATCTGATTCGTATATTGATAAAATTTATGCTGATGATGAGCCGTATCTAAAAACACATCACCCGAAAAGACTATTTTCCCATTTTTAAAACTCACATCTAATTCAGCCTTCTGAAAAACCGATAAATACTCCCATAAATAATCGTCTATAAAACCGTACTTATTTTCAGATATATAATGATTAAAAATTGATTGACGCACCAATAAATGGACTGACGTATTGGTATTCGTTTTCCACCTCTCCATTGATTTCACAAAAAAAGAAGACGCATTTTCAGGCGGTTCTAACAATTGATTTAACGAAGCATACATAGATTGTTCGTCCGTTGCAAACAAAAGCAAACCATTGGTATAAGTGTAATAGATAGTTTTTTTATTGACTGTCATCTTCACGACTTCCCAGTGTTTATACAAAAAACTTTGATTATTATATCGTTGCTGTAATGAATTGAGAAATTTGTTAATCGTAGCATTGTTCTTTTTTCCTATTTCCCACACATATAAATAAGAGAGCTTACTGTCTTTATAAGCTAAAGAAATATACAAAGGATTGTTCCGAGTAATTGAGTGCATATAGGACAAGGAATCCGCATAATTAATGATAAATCGTAGGTCGGTCGCATTGTTCTTATCCAATAATGCATCTAAGTAAGCATAGTCATCATTATCTAATTCTTTAATTGAACGCAAATTATCGCACTTAACGACCATAAACGTGGAAGGCGTAATCAGTTCTACCATATCTTTATCCGGAATTTGCAAAAAACGATACGCTTTAACTAAAAAAAATACGATAATGCCTACTATCAATAACGTAAACACCAAGGCGATGATTCGGATTGTATTTTTAGTTATTCGCATTTTTTACAAATTCTTATTTATCAGCTATTTTAATATCAATATTTTTCGCAAAAATACATCTTTTTTCAAAACCTATTTTGAATTTTTAATAAATTTATAAACAAAAAAGTTAACAATTACGAATGAACAATTAAAAATTACGAATTGACGCTTACGAACTGACGCTTCGAGAACTTCGACAAGCTCAGTAACCAAACCTCAGCGTCCGAAATCGCTACAAGAGGAAAGGCTGGATGGAGTAAAATCTGCTCATTAAGCAATGCACCTTAATTCATCCGATGAGTGAAAAAACAAACTCTTTCTTCTTTTTCGTATATTACATTTATATTACATTTTCTATAAGTTTGTGAAGTTATCAGTAAAATTTGTTCTTTTGTAAAAAATAAAAAGCGAAAAAAAACATGGGTGCCGGAGCAATTATTTTATCGGCAGGACAGATTATCGGAGCTTTAGCTTTGTTTCTTTTTGGAATAAAATATTTAAGCGAAGCTTTACAAAAACTTTCCGGTGAAAAACTACGACACGCACTGAGTTCTTTTACTTCCAATCGCTTTAAAGCTGCCCTAACGGGAGTTGTTGTTACAGCTACCATCCTATCTTCAACTGCCTCAACTGTTATGACTATCAATTTTGTCAATGCCGGCATTCTTAATTTAACCAATGCTATCGGAGTGATTATGGGAGCTAATATCGGAACATCCGTAACCGCATGGATAATTACCGTATTTGGAGTAAAATACGACATTACGACTCTTACCCTACCGATTATTGGTATTGGTTTTATTCTCATGTTCCTAAAACAAAAGCAAATAAAACATATAGGCGAATGTTTAATCGGTTTCGGATTGCTTTTTTTAGGATTTGTTTATTTAAAAAACGGCATTGGAAGTCTTGACTTAGCCAACAACGAAGCTTTCATTGAATTTACGAAAGGCTTTATCGTTGATGGTTCCGTATCTTATAACACTATCTTGCTGTGTGTTTTAATAGGAACGATTGCCACCATTATTTTACAATCTTCGTCGGCTATGATGGCTATTACCATAGTGTTGTGCTGTGAAAACGTGATTCCTTTCGAGATGGGAGTAGCTTTGGTTTTGGGCGAAAACATCGGTACCACTTTTACCACTAATATAGCGTCAGCCATCGGAAACATACAAGCCAAAAGAACAGCACGTTCCCATTTGATATTCAATATTTTTGGTGCTGTATGGGTGTTGATTTTCTTTCGATTAATTATTTCAATTATAGCTAAACTTACTTTCAGTATCGAAAATCAATCCCCTTTAACAGAAGCCTGTGTTATGCCTTTCGGACTAGCTTTATTTCACACTTTATTCAACACTGTCAATGCATTGATACTGATATGGTTTATTCCTCAAATAGAAAAGCTATCCGGCTTCATAGTAAAACGCAAAGCATTGGATGAAGACGAAGTCTTTAAATTAGAATATATTTCCACCAGATTTGTTGAATTGGGCGAGATAGCGGTTGACCCGGCAAAAAAAGAAATACAAGTCTATGCAGGAAGAGTTTGTCGCATGTATGAGTTTGTTCCTCAATTGATGGATATAAAAGACAAAAAAACGTATCATCTCTTATTGGAAAGACTCGAACGCTACGAGCTGATTTCCGACCGTATGGAAATAGAAATTGCCAACTTTCTCACACGCATATCATCCAGTAATATAACTGCCGAAACATCCGTACGCATTAGGACTATGCTAACCATTATAGATAATATTGAAAGCATTGCAGACCAAAATTTTCAGTTGGCAAAAATGATAGATGAGAAAAACGAAAAGAAAATCTGGTTTAGCCCTGAAATGAGAGACAATCTCAAGAAAATGTTTGACTTAGTGAGAAATGCTTTGCAAATTATGAATAAAAATCTAAACGAACATTACAGTATGGTTGAAATAACGGCTGCTTTAGAAGCGGAAAACCTCATTAACGAATACCGCAACAAATTACGTTTTCAACATTTAGAAGATTTGAAAAACAACGTTTATTCCTACGAAACAGGCATTTACTACAGTGGAATATATGCTTTATTAGAAAAAATCGGGGACTTTGTCATCAATATTACCGAAGCTATTGTTAATGCTAAACATACCAAAGACAATACAATTAGTCGTACGTTAACTACGAAAGAGGAAGAAAGCTAAAATTATTTTTTCACATCCAAACGTTCGGTAATTGTTTTAATGAAATTATTATTGCCGAAAAACTCTTTGGTAAATACTCTCACAAAAGTATAAGCCGGGATTGCCAACATCATACCGGGAATTCCTGCTATCATACCCGCTAATAATACAATCAGAAATATTTCCAACGGATGTGCTTTCACCGACCTTGAAGCAATAAAAGGTTGTAAGATAAAGCTATCCAATAACCTCCAACCGACCGAACTCAAAGACACTTTTAATAAAACAACAGCAATATTAGCATCACCGCCAAGGATAAGTGTACTGCTCACAGCGATAAGACAAGCCGAAACAAGAGCAATAATAGAACCTATGTAAGGAATAATAATCATCAAACCGCTGATAACAGCTATCAATAAGGCATTAGGAATACCCAATAAAGTAAGAGTTACAAACTCTAACAATCCGACAATGAGCATTTCCAAAAACAATCCCACAAAATAATTGGACAGCAATCGTTTCGAATTCGACATAATATTGGTTATCTCTGCTTGGTACTCATCGGGTACCATTCTAACTACTTTTTTTTGTACTTTGCCAAAATCAAGTAACATAAAAAAAGCAATGAAAAAAATAGAAAATATGGCTAAAAACAAAGAGCCTATGCCTTGCAATACTCCACCGAAAATCGAAGATATATTAATTTTTCCTAAATATTTAGCCGTACTATCAATAAGTATATCTTTCACATTGTCATTATCATCAATCAAATTATAATCCTTAAGAGTAACATCTATTTTTTCTAAAGGAGCATCAACGACATTCGAAATCTGAAAATCTTTTATATTGCTCATCAAATTTATTTGATTAATAACGGGAGGAGCAACAACATACACAATGACTCCCAAGATAAACATCAAAGCAAGAAGCGACAACATAGTCGTAACAGTATTGGATATACGATGGTTTTTGATGTGAATTTTTGATAAAAGATTTTTAAACGGCGAAGCTATCAATGCGAATATCAAGCCCAAAATAATATAAATAGTGAGCGTTGAAAAATACCATGCCAAAAAAACAACAATCGCTATTCCTAACAAAAGCGATATTTTCTTCACATTTAATAATGTACTTGATTTATTTACCATAATATAATTATTTTTTTTGAAGTTTATCCAAACGATTCAATGCCTCTATTGCCGGCATGTATTTATCGTCTAATTTCAATGTATAAGCATAATCTTGGCGTGCATTATCGTATTGTTTTAGGTTTTCAAAAGCAATTCCTCTATTATAAATAGCATCAATATAATTAGAATCAACTTCTATTGATTTCGTAAAAAAAGCGACCGCTTCGTCGTATTTTTCTTGTTCAACCATATAAATCCATCCTATATTATGCAAAGCATATTTATAAGAAGGATTAATTTGTAAAATCATCTTATAGTGAGTAATTGCTTGCTCATCGTCGCCCGTTTCTTGATAAAACATCGCTAAATCATATAGTATTTGCACATTTTCGGGCTGTATATTAATTGCATTTTTATAATAATTGATAGCAAGCGGGTCTTTTTTACGATGGTACAACAAAGCCAATTCTTCATAAGCTTCAAAATAATCCGATTGCTGTTCTACCGCCATTAAATAAGAGCGTATAGCAGCATTCGTATCTTTTTCCTCCTTGTATATCCAGCCTCGAATAAAATAAGCTTTTGGATTATAAGAATCTATCAATAAAACCTTTTCTAAATATTCATGTGCTTTTTCATAACGCTTATGTAAGAAATGCAATTCCGCCAATTTCAGATAGGCTTCTTGGTTTTTACTATCCATAGCTATTACTTTTTCCAACATTTCTTCAGAGGCATCAATGTTTTTCATTGCAAAGTAAATATCAGACAGTTTTAAGTAATAAGTTGTATTATTTGAATCTAAACGCACCGCCTTCAGTATGGCATTGAGGGCGCTATCTACCATTAAAGCATTCAAATAATAATCGGAAAGTTCGCTATAGTATAAAGGATTATTAGGATGTTTATCTATTTTTTTATAAATCTCAGCCAATGCTTCCGGCATATTTGCATATTTATCTTCCTTATTTTTTGAATAACGACAATGAGTGAATGAAAACACAAACAGCAAGATAGCAAGTGTAAACAGCAAATGTTTTTTTAGCATTCTTAGTCTAATTTAATCGCTTCTTTGATTTTAGTTTCTAATTCCGTCATCATATCGGGATTATCCAATAATACTTGTTTGGAGCTATCTCTCCCCTGCCCTAATTTGATTTCATCGTAAGAAAACCACGAACCGCTTTTCTTAACAATATTGTATTCTACTCCTAAATCAATAATTTCGCCCACTTTTGATATGCCCTCTCCATAAATAATATCAAACTCTGCCGTTCGAAAAGGAGGTGCTACTTTATTCTTTATCACTTTCACTTTCACTCTATTACCAACAGCATTTTCGCCGTCTTTGAGTTGTGATTGTCTTCTTATATCCAAACGTACGGAAGCATAGAATTTCAATGCGTTTCCTCCTGTAGTTGTTTCAGGATTACCAAAAATTACTCCTATTTTTTCTCTTAACTGATTAATAAAAATACAACAACAATTTGTTTTACTTATAGTTGATGTTAACTTTCGCAATGCCTGCGACATTAAACGAGCCTGCAATCCCATCTTTGAATCACCCATCTCGCCTTCGATTTCACTTTTAGGTGTTAAAGCTGCTACCGAATCAATTACTATAATATCAATAGCGCCAGAGCGTATTAAATTATCCGTTATTTCGAGTGCTTGCTCTCCATTATCAGGTTGCGATATCAATAAATTTTGAACATCAACGCCTAATTTTTCGGCATAAAATCTATCAAAAGCATGTTCGGCATCAATAAAAGCAGCAATACCTCCGTTCTTTTGCGATTCTGCAATAGCATGCAATGCCAAAGTTGTTTTACCCGAAGCCTCAGGACCATATATCTCTATAACTCTTCCTTTAGGAAATCCGCCTACTCCCAAAGCAATATCTAAACCGATAGAACCCGACGATATAACATCCATGTTTTCAGATGGCTTATCACCTAACTTCATCACGGCACCTTTACCGTAAACTTTTTCTAAACGCTCTAAAGTTGAATGTAAAACTTTTAGTTTTTCCGTATTTTCCGTATTATTTTCTTTAGCCATAATTATTTATCTTTTAATGTACATTAATTTGTGTTTCTACAAAAGTATAAAATAATATTACACTTTTTCACTATTTAATCAAATTTTAATGTTTTTTATTGTTTTACCATCAATTTCATCGTTCATTGAATTAGATAAAAAACTATCTAAAAAGCATTTTCTTTCATTATTTCAACTATTTGAACCATTTCAAGACATTTAAAAAAAGTAGTCTTACTTTTTTAAATGCAATTATTTTTTTAAAATTCACTTCTATTGACTATGAATTCAAAATAAAATACTATTTTTGCAAAAAATATATCTACTATTAAAAGATATTAAACAGGCTGACATTAAAGGTCATATTAAAAAAAGAAAGAAAAATAATCAATAGCTGTGTTAAACAATAAAAAAAGAGGATTATGAAAAATTTAAATGAAGGTGCCGTCGCTTTTAGAAAGAAAGATTTTGACAAACATAAAGATTTATTTGGAGACTTAAGTAGTTCTCAAAAACCTCACACCATTTTTATTGGATGCTCGGATTCTCGTTTAGTACCATCGCTTATTACTTCTACTATTCCGGGCGAGTTATTTATAATACGTAGCGTTGCCAACATCATCCCGCCTTACAAAAAAGGCTCAAGCTATCCTGCTATCAGTGCGGCGATAGAATATGCCGTCTTAGCCTTAGGAGTTGAAAATATTATTGTCTGCGGACATTCGAATTGCGGAGGCTGTGCAGCTTTGTATAAAAGTGAAGAAGAGTTACAGCATTTACCCCATACCAACCTTTGGCTCGAATTATCGCGTCCGGTAAAAAATAAGGTAACGCAAATGATTCCCAACGCCACACAAGCCGAACGAGAGTGGATGACTGAACAAATGAACATCGTACAACAAATCAGCCATTTATTTACTTATCCGTATATACTAGAGCGTTATAACAACGATACATTAAAAATCTTCGGATGGTATTATATCATTGAAACGGGCGAAATTTATAACTACGACGTTGATAAAGGTTATTTTGAATTGATTAATGGATAGCATTGTATAATTTAATAAAAGATTGAAACATTAAATACAAACTACTATATAAGCTATAAGCAATAGCAGATTCAGTGCAAAATTTAGACTTTGTAACCAAAAAAACAGTAGTGATATGCCGACAAAAAAACAAGAACAATCAAAGTTTACATAGAAATTCTGCATATAGTAAAGAAAAATAAGAAAAAATAGTAGAAAAAAATAAATGTGCAATAATTTAAATCAATCTGATAGACAATATTATGTCAATAAGAACAACTTTTTCGACTTGATATAAATAAAAATATCATATATTATACTACTAAATATCAAACACATATAAACTAAACTAATTTTTTTTCAAAAAATATATAAATTCTCAAATAATATATAAAAAAAAACTATTTTTGTAGCGTAATACTATTAAAAATAAAATTTAGAAATACCATTAAAAAAAACGTATAACATTAAAAACACAAAAAAATGAAAACAGTAAAAAATCTTTTCATATTGGTTGCTTTCGCAATTTCAATTACAGCTAATGCACAAAAAGTAGCATTACATTCTAACGGAACAATACAGCATTTTAATGGTGCAAACGCCTTTATTAATGCGTATAACGCAAGTGTTTCTGGCGACACCATTTATCTGCCGGGAGGCTCTTTTAATCCACCTGTCGAATTTAATAAAACTCTTAGTATTATAGGAGCAGGGCACTATGTAGATTCAAGTCTTGTAACCGGAAAAACCTTTATCAGCGGGAACATTGTTCTAAAGGACAGTGCCGACAATTGTCTATTCGAAGGCGTTCACATAACAGGCACATTTTCTACTGCAAACAATGAAGCCGTAGATTATTTAACTGTAAAATCTTCTTCGATTGATGGCAATATAGTTTTTCAGGGAAATTTATCAAATCCTTCAAAAAATGCGAGTTTTATTAGATGTGTTGTGAGACATTGCAACTTGGAAAATGCACAAAATGCTTATTTTGCCAATTCTATATTTTCAAACAGTTTTATAAATAACTCATCCGGCAACTTGTTTGAGAATAATATTATAATGTTTAGTAGTTATTGGGATGGTTATTTATTCCGTTACGGAGTTAATAATATTATTAAAAACAATGTGATAAAAACAGTATCCACTTATCTCGGTAACATAAGCAACGGAAACGGAAACACTTATTACAACAATCTTTTTACATGTTCTAGTTCTTATCCTGAATTGGGAGCTAATCCGGTTGTTTCGGGCAATTATTTTGGTGTGAATTTGGATAGTATTTTTGTAAACCAAACAGGTGTAATCTTTGACTATTCGCATAATTATCATTTGAAACAACCTCAGGTTTGGATAGGTACCGACAATACGAAAATAGGTATTTACGGTGGCGTATTCCCTTATAAAGAAGGAGCTATCCCATCTAATCCGCATTTTCAAGAAGAAAACATTACACCCACGGCAACAGGCGGGCAACTGAATGTGAAAATTAAAGCGGCAGCACAAGATAATTAGTTAACTATAAAAAAGAACGATTATGAAACTGAAATTATTAATTGCTTTCACATTGCTTGTGAGCATAGTTTCAGCACAAAACAAATTGGTTTCTTACGAGTATTGGTTTAACAACGATTATACTAATGTGCAAAAAGTCGCTATTTCTCCAACGCAGACACATGTGCTGAACACTAATTTTGACATTTCGGCTTTGCCAAACAATGTAAACGTATTGAATATTCGTTACAAAGACGGAAACGGAAAGTACAGTAGCACTTTGAGCAAATTGTTTGTGAAACTACCCAATGCCATCAATGCAGACTCCAATAACTTAGTTTCGTATGAGTATTGGTTTAACAACGATTATGCCAACGCACAAACCATTACCATTTCCTCAACGCAAACACATGTATTGGACACCAATCTTAATATTTCGGCTTTGCCAAACAATGTAAACATATTGAATATTCGTTACAAAGACGAAAACGGAAAGTACAGCAGCACTTTGAGCAAATTGTTTGTTAAACTACCCTATGCCATCAATGCGGACTCCAATAACTTGGTTTCGTACGAATATTGGTTCAACAACGATTATGCCAACGCACAAACCGTTACTATTCCCCCAACACAAACACACGTATTGGACACCAATCTTGATATTTCGGCTTTGCCAAACAATGTAAACATATTGAATATTCGTTGTAAAGACGAAAACGGAAAGTACAGCAGCACTTTGAGTAAATTGTTTGT
>JGI24712J26585_10000164_pt1 | contig 54217 bp, 50 predicted proteins | sample BioPla3DNA2_FD_26585 | JGI IMG/M metagenome (IMG submission 26585) | reverse complement strand
AATTATTTGTTTAGCAACAACATTCTATCATGAGAACTCTTTCTCTTTCCTTTTTCCTCCTAAACTTCTACTCAGTGTCCAAGATGTATGGTACTCCTACACGCAGAGGGCGCGAAGCTTTTGTTTTTCTATTGACTTGCGCCTCGTTTTAGCCCTATAATCGTTTTAGATTTAGAGGTTTGAAAGTTTATTCAAGTATGTATGCTTTAAGCAGATGCTCCTCGTATGAAGCCTATGAAGCTTTCGTATTCAGATTTTTCAGAACAAAAAACGCGAAAAAACCACATTGAACTATGCAAAGAAAAGCCTGAAGCTGAGCGAAAAGCACCGTGGCAGGTTATACTATATTGCCTTTAAAATAGCCTTTTCTCACGCATCTTTTCCTCTTTGGCTGTGCCTGATTCAGTCGGAATAGGATCCACTATACCTGCTTCATCAGGCTTTGCCAAACAGAAAAATCCGCTGCGATAAAGAGGCTATTCCAAAAGTAACATAGCATTAGAGATCAATTCCGTTATTTCCATCACCAACCATGAGGAGCTGTCTACCGCCTACACACCCGGCGTTGCTCGCTCTACCGCCGCGCTCACAAAAACAAGGCCGATGCTTGCCGCCACACCATCAAGGCACGCGCGGTTGTTGTCGTTTCAGATGGAACGGCTTTTCTTTTAGGAGGTCTATGCAAAGTCTGCAATTGGCGCTCAACGCCGTTGTCCCCATTCTCATATATCTTTTAATGGGGAGGGGGCTGAAAAGGTTTAATAAAATCAGCGAAACCACACGGTCGGAATTAAATAAAATCATCTATGTTTTTTGTCTGCCGACGGTGTTGTTTTCCAACATTTATCATGCCAAGGAATTAGACAGAAGCCTTGTTCCCTACGTGCTGTTGCTGGCCTGTCTGACGATCCTGGCCCTTCTTTTGTGTCTTTTTTTACTTTCCCGAAAGTTCAAGGATAAAGCCAAATACACGACCATGACCCAGGGCATTTTTCGGGGCAATTCGCTTCTGTTCGCTGTGCCCATTAGCTTATCGGTAGTGGGCGAAGAGGGAGCCTCGCTTGCTTCAGTCGCCTTAGCTTTCTTGGTACCCCTTAACACAATGTGCGCCACCATTTTTATGCAGATCATCAATTTGGGGCAAGTAGATAAGAAAAAGCTGGTGCTTGATGTGCTCAAAAATCCGCTGATCATAGGCGCCCTGTGCGCTTTTTTTCTGAAATTTGCCGGCCTTAAGTTGCCCAATGCCGTCACCGGCGTGATAAAGAGCATCGCTTCCCTGACCATGCCCCTTTCCCTTGTTGTGCTGGGCGCCGGCCTTACTTTTACCGATACCAAGAAGTATAAAACGGAGCTGTTTGTCGTGTGTCTTGGAAAATTGGTGCTTGTGCCGCTGATGTTTTTTCTCGCGACCAAACTTTTTGGCTTTGGCCGTATGCATAGCACCGTTGCCCTGATTATCGCGGCTGTGCCTTCCGTGGTATCCAGCTATCAATACGCTGTGTATCTCAAGGGAGATGGGCCTTTGGCGGCTCAAATGGTGGCTACGACCAGTGTGTTTTCTATCGTAACGATTTTTTTCTGGATGTATTTTTTAAGCCTGCTCGGACTGGTAGGGGGATGATTTTTCCTGCGACTGGCCAAAACTTGCTGTTGGCTTTTGTTTTCGATGAAAATTCGCTATTTTGTATTTACTGAGCTATAAGTAAAAGACTTGTAGCTCAATATGCATGGTACTCTACACAGCAGAGGGCGCGAAGCTTTTGTTTTTCTATTGACTTGCGCCTCATTTTAGCCCTATAATAGTTTTAGATTTAGAGGTTTGAAAAATTATTCAAACATGTATGCTTTAAGCTGATGCTACCTGCATGAAGCCTGCATATTAAATTTTTCAGCCACAGACAATACAATAGAAGGAGGAAACTACATTGGATTATGCAAAGAAAAGCCTGGAGCTGAGCGAAAAGCACCGTGGCAAGTTGGAGGTCAATCCCGTTATTTCCATTACCAACCGTGAGGAGCTGTCCACCGCTTACACACCCGGCGTTGCCGAGCCTTGCCGCCAGATTCACAAAAACAAGGCCGATGCTTACCGCTACACCATCAAGGCACGCACGGTTGCGGTCGTTTCAGACGGTACGGCCGTTTTAGGTCTTGGCGATATTGGGCCTGAGGCTGCCATGCCTGTCATGGAAGGCAAGTGCTGCCTGTTCAAGGCTTTTGGCGGCGTTGACGCCTTCCCTATCTGCCTTGACACCAAAGACACCGAAGAAATTATTAAAACCATTAAATACCTTGCCCCCACCTTTGGCGGCATCAACTTGGAAGACATTGCCGCTCCCCGCTGCTTCGAAATCGAAAAGCGTCTACAGGAAGAGTTGGATATTCCCGTTTTCCACGATGACCAGCACGGCACAGCCATTGTCGTCGCGGCGGCTATGATCAACGCCCTGAAGGTCGTTAAGAAAAAGTGGGAGGATATTGAAATCGTCATCAACGGCGCGGGCGCCGCAGGCATATCTATTGCGCAACTTCTGCTTCGGTTTAAGCCCAAGAACATTATTTTAGTGAACTTACAGGGCGCCCTTGTGGAAGGTATGGAGCGGATGAACCCCGCACAGGCGGAGATGGTAAAGGTTACCAACCATAACAAGGAAAAGGGCAAACTGGAAACCGTTATCAAGGGGAAAGACGTCTTTATCGGCGTATCCGTTCCCGGTGTGCTAAGCGCCCAGATGGTATCTACCATGGCCGAAAAAGCCATTGTCTTTGCCATGGCCAACCCCATCCCTGAAATCATGCCCGAGGAGGCCAAGAAAGGCGGCGCCGCCGTTATCGCGACCGGCCGCTCCGACTATCCCAATCAGGTGAACAATGTCTTGGTGTTTCCCGGCATCTTTAAGGGCGCCTTGCAGGTACAGGCTACCGCCATCACCGAGGAAATGAAACTGGGCGCGGCCCGTGCCATTGCTGCCCTCATTGATGAAAGCGAGCTTGGCCCCGAAAACATTATTCCCGATCCTTTTGATATGAGAGTGCCCGACGCCGTCGCGAATGAGGTGGCTTCTGTCGCGGAAAAGCTGGGCATTGCCCGTGCTCCCCGTAAATAAAACGTATGACCCTTTGAGGGAAGCGACTGTTTGTACCCGACAGCAAAGGCTATGGAGCCTTAGTCCGGTTGCGTTCCTGTTGATCGGCAGCTTGATGATATCCACCTTGGGTGACCCGCTCTGAACAATTGATGCCCTGTCCACCCCAAAGCGGGCAGGGCTTTTCTTTTAGGAGGTCTATGCAAAGTCTACAATTAGCAATTAATGCCGTTGCCCCCATTCTCATGTATCTTTTGATGGGAAGGGGGCTAAAAAGGTTTAATAAAATCAGCGAAACCACACGGTCGGAATTAAACAAAATCATCTATGCTTTTTGTCTGCCGACGGTGTTGTTTTCCAACATTTATCATGCCAAGGGATTGGACAGAAGCCTTGCTCCCTATGTGCTGTTGTTGTGCAGCCTGTCAATCTTGTCCATTCTTTTGAGCCTTTTGATTTTGTCCCGAAAAATTAAGGACAGGGCCAAACTTACCACCATGACCCAAGGCATTTTCAGGGGCAATTCGATTCTGTTTGCCGTGCCTGTTTGCCTGTCGGTGTTGGGCGAAGAGGGTGCCGCGCTTGCCTCGGTCGCGGTAGCTTTTTTGGTACCCCTTTACACAATGAGCGCCACTATTTTCATGCAAACCATTAACTTGGGTCAGGTGGATAAAAAAAAATTAGCGCTTGATGTGCTCAAAAATCCGCTGATTGTTGGCGCTTTGTGCGCTTTTTTTCTTAGATTTATCGGCCTTAAGTTACCCAATGCTGTTACCGGCGTAATAAAAAGCATCGCCTCCCTGACCATGCCCCTTGCCCTTGTTGTGCTGGGCGCCGGCCTTACCTTTACCGATACCAAGAAGTATAAAAAAGAGCTGTTTGTCGTGTGTCTTGGAAAATTGGTGCTTTTGCCGCTGATGTTTTTTCTTGTAACCAAGCTCTTTGGCTTTGGGCGTATGCATAGCACCGTTGCCCTCATTATCGCGGCCGTGCCCACCGCCGTGTCCAGCTACCAGTTTGCCGTGTACTTAAAGGGCGATGGCCCTTTGGCGGCGCAAATCGTGGCGGCGACCAGCGTGTTTTCCATCGTAACGATATTTCTTTGGATGTATTTTTTAAGCTTGTTTGGACTGATTGGAGGTTGATTTTTCCTGCGATAGCCCGAGTCATACCAAAGGAAGCCCGGAAAGCAGCGAATAATTTGATTAAATCAAAAAAATAATAGCGCCGCCAGATGTTTTTCGGCGGCGCTTTGTTGTTGGGTTATATTTCTTACACGCTTAGTTTCTTTTCCATAAGCGTTGCGGTTACCAAGTAGTTAATTAGAGAGAAAATGAGCATCAGCCCTGCTTGCCAGAGGAATCTTTGCATGGCCACAAAGTGCTCGGGCGACGCGATCCATTCGCTCAGCTTTGACTGAACAATGCTTAGCAAGATAAACAGCACAAAGGCGGCAGCCAAGTTCCATTTTCTTCCCGCGAACAGCGCCGTTGATACCACCGACGCCAAGAAAGCAATGGAGAGGTTGGCAATCCATCCGGAAACGATGCCAAAGGCCAGCGCTAAAAAAGTGGATACATTCATTGTGAGTTTTGGGTCAATCATGATAATGATTTGATTGACCATACTGGTAACGATTTTTACGGTGTTGAAGTGCGCGTTGGCAAGCTCTAAATTTAAAACCCCCAAGGCAAAAAACACGCCCGCCAGCAGCATAAGGGATAGCCCGTTTTCCAACATTTTGGCGCCCAAGATTTTATAAGAGGAATGTGGTGTCATGTACAGCATATAACCCTGTTTGGTGTTCATGTCCCGGTGCAGAACCAGTACGCTTTGAATGCCGGCGTAGCTAAGCCCGCCGATGGCTAAAAGGACCAGAATCACAATGGATGTGCCCAGTACCTGGGTGTTTTTAAGCGCCAGCCCGATTAAAAAGGCAAGCTGTGCCAGCATTGTTGCTCCTAAGATAGCCACCTTGGCAAAGATGGTCTTGCGCAGTTCGTATTTTAGCAAAGCCATCATAGGGCCACCTCCTGATGCGCGGCGCCATAGATTTGCCGGTATTTATCGGCCATGGAAAGGCCGGTTTCCCGGCGCATGGTTTTCAAGTCCACGCAGTCAACCGCCTTGCCGTCTTTCATGTAAATGGCGCTGTTCGCGATGTCTTCCATTTCTTCCACCATGTGACTGGACAGGAGCAGCAGCTTGTCCCTCCCCGCCGCTTGCATGACCAAATTTTTGATTTGGTCCCTTGCCAACAAATCGATGCCGTTGAAAGGCTCGTCCAGCATGTGGATTTGGGCGTTTCGCGCCAGGGTGATGGCCACCTTGCTTTTGGCGGTCATGCCCGATGAGAGGGTTTTGACCTTCATTTTCACGTCTAATTCCAAATCGATTAGCATACGCTCATAATCAAGATAAGAAAAATCTTCAAAGAAATCTTGGTAGTACTTGCCCGCGTCGCTTAAAGTCATCCACTGGTAAAAATAGCCTTCGGTGGGCATGTAAGCCACCATGGAACGGGTACTGACCGAAACGGGCGCTCCGTCCACATAAATAGAGCCGCTGGTCGGCTTAACCAAACCGGCGGCCATTTTCATGAAAGTGGTTTTGCCCGAGCCGTTGGGGCCAAGCATGGCGTACACACGCCCGTTTTGCAGTTGCAGGTGGTCAATGTCCACCGCCCGCTTGCCAAGGTAAGCCTTGACAAGTTTATTTGCTTCAATCACCCTTAGGTGCCTCCTTTTCTATCGGCATGTATCAGACGGTGGACTGCCAAAAGACAGACACCCATCATATAGTGTAGGGGAAGGTTTGTAAAAAGTTCTATCGTTTTATGTAAAACAAAAATGAATTTTTACACGTGCTTTTGTTTGAAGTGCTTGCTTAATCTATCCCTTGCTCCTTGCGCAAAGGCAATGAGGCCGCCGCCAAGGAAAAAGGCGAACAGGTAGGTTAGCATAAACACGGCAAAAGAAGCGTTGCGGTCGATGGTATCAAATACCGGCAGGCTTGATATAAAATAGGGACTGATATAGAACATATCAAAAGTCTGACCGTTCAGCCACCCGGCATTATAAACCACTATGTTTAACAGCTGAGCAATGCCCACAAAAATAAAAAACACCTTGTAGCCGCCCAGAAAATCCTGCCGGGCATCTACCCGATTGCTTTCAAGCAGCCAAACGGATACAAACAGGGCGCCAATGTGCAAAAAGCTGGTGTACACGTTGATAAGAATCTCATTGGTAAAAACAGAATTGGGAACCAGGGCCACCATAATGGAAGCGATAGAGGTAAAATAGGCAAGATAAGCTCTAAGGTATGAACGCAGCCTGGATGACTTGACAAAGCTGTACAGTACGCACACATAGGCAGGTGTTGTGCATATTTGGAAGGGCGCGGAATACCACTGGTAACCAAAAACGAGGCCTCCCGCCTCCGTAAATGTAAACGACCAGGAAAATTGTTTGAGGGTTTCTAAAATAAGCGCCGTCCAGCCGTAGATGGTAAAGACACGCTCGGTCACTTTTTCGCCTTTGAGGCGCTTTAACGCCCACGCAAGCAATACGGCGGCAACCAACCAACTTATATGAAAGATACCCCAAGGCTCCGGCCTTGTCATCTCTGTTTTCAACAGTTTAATGAATGAAACCAACAACTTTCTTCCTTTCACACTCAACAAATGTGTCCCCTAACCGGCACGCATCTATATCATACCCACTTTTCTTTGGAAAGTACAGGCTAATTTGGTATAATAAACGGAACAACCATAAGGAGGTTCAGATGATTTACTATTTTTCCGGCACAGGCAACAGCCGCCGCGTTGCGAACACCTTGGCAGAGGCGCTTTCGGTAGAAGCGGTAGACGTTGGGCAGCTGATTAAAAACGGGGAAAGCCATGACGCTTCGCTTTATTCTGGGCCTTATGTGTTTGTGTCGCCCACCTATGCTTGGCGTATCCCCCGCCTGTTTGAAAAGTGGATTAAAGAAACGCCGTGGAGCCTTGGGCAGAAGGCCTATTTTGTGATGACCTGCGGCGATGATATCGGGGCGGCGGGGCAATATTTGGCAAAGCTATGCCAAGACATTGGCCTTGAATTTTATGGCGTTAGCCCTGTTGTAATGCCTGAAAACTACTTGGCCGTTTTTCCGGTGCCCGATCAAAAGCTTTCCGACGCTTTGGTGAGAAAGGGCGTTAAGAAAGCCAAGCATTTGGCCGATATTATCAAAGGCGGGCATCCCATTTTAATGACGGGCTACTCCAAAATGGATAGGTTCAAAAGCGGCATTGTTAATGCCTGCTTTTACCCGCTGATTGTGGGCGACCTGTTTTTCAGGTCAGGCAATGACTGCAATTCCTGCGGCACCTGTGAAAGGGTGTGCGTGCTGAATAACATCAGCCTTGAAAACGGGCGTCCCAAGTGGCACCATAACTGCACCCACTGCATGGCCTGCATCGCAAGGTGCCCCCAGCAGTGCATTGAGTATGGCCTTTTGAGTAAAGGAAAAAGGCGGCACTATCTTGATTGAGTGCGGAAAGGCCAAAAGGGCGAAGGATCTTATCTTTCGGTCGGCGACCATGGACGATTTTGCGGCAGTAAAAGAGCTCTATGGCGCCGTTGTTCAACACATGCGCCAAAACGGCCTTTTTATTTGGAACGAACACTACCCGGTAGAAGTTTTGCGTGAGGATATCCAAAAGGGGCGGCTTTATCTCCTGTGTGAGGGAAAAACGCCCCTTTGCGCTTGCGCCATTTTTCCTGTGCGAACGCCTTTTGAGGGCGTTATCTGGGAAGATAATCCCGCCCTGTATATGTGGCGGCTGGCCGTGCACCCTGCACATCTGCGCAAAAGCCTTGGTAAAACCATGGTGAAACACCTAAAAAACTTAACCAAGAAGCAGGGGTATCCCCTCCTGCGCCTGCTGGTTGTGGACTGTAACCAACCCGCCCACGCCTTTTACCAAAACCTTGGCTTCACAAAAAAAGAAGGCAGCTATCAAGACATAGTGAACGGCAAACTGCTTATTGAATATGGGTATGAGTACAGGGTGCAGGAAGAATGAAAGGTCAGCTGACTTTTGGCAAACGCCCTTGATACGATAATCGCCCGAAGTCTTTGTTTCGGGCGATTGCTGTCATATGCTTTCTTTGATAACTTTGACAAAGTCTTTCAACCGTGCTCGGTCTTCTGCTTTTAGGCTCAAAATATCGGCCTGCCTTTCTTTGAGGGTGGCGGCGATACCAAGGCCCTCTCCGCCAAGCACCTCCATGCCGCCATAAAGAAGCAGGTTTTTTAACAGTGGGCGCACAAAACCGGTGGCCGACTTGCCCGAAACGCCGGCAATGGCCGCCGATTTCCCTTTCATGCCCGTGCCCAAGTCATAGCGGTTCTTGATAAGGGGGCGGCTGAGCGATTGTTTTCGCAAGGAACCGCAAACGGTTAAGATGGTTTTCATTAAAATGTTCCTTTCAGCTTGGTTTGGTTAAACTATACCCTATATACTTGCCCTTTAAGCTAAAAGCCGCCCCTATCAAAGGAAGCGGCGATAATTTTGTGGAATTATTGGGAATCCTCAGCCCTGATTTTCATGCGGGTCTACCGGCGGAGCGTCTTGCGGGTTGAATGTCGGCTGTTCCGGCGATTTTACTTGCGGGCTTTCTTGCGCGTTTTCACCAAAGGCCGCCTTGGATAACAGGGCATCAAGCTTTTTGCCCATCGGGATCAGGGTAACGGCCGTATAGCCGCCTGAAATGACCCCGCCCACCACGGGCACGCTGGACGCAAAGCCTTTGATTAGCGCCGATATTAACAGTTTGCTCGACAACTCGCCTGCTGTTTCTGCCCCGGCGATATCAAGGTTTTGCGTTGATCCTGTTTGTCCGTTTCGGGCATCCTGCAGCTTTTGCGCGATACGCTGCGTTATTGCCTCCTCGGCCTTGGATATGCCTGCCATGGCGCCCACATAAACCATGGCCATGTTCACGGCGCTTTGTCTTGGTATCCTGTTTTCCAGCCACCAGTCTTCCTCGCCATACAGGTAGCTTAATTCCTGCGCCATGCGCAGCATAAACACAAAGTATTGCACAAGGTCCACCGGCACAGTCAGGAATTTGGCGATTCTGTCAACCAGGCCCAGGACAAAAGAGCCGCTTGCCGACAGGAGGCTGATGTCTTCCACCAGCTTTTTAGCTCGACGGCTCAACTCTTCCTTGGAAATACCGGCCGCTATCGGCCCTAAGTTGACGATGCGGCTTAATTCTTCCGAACTTTTGCCTTGGAATTGTTCATGCAAAAACAAGGCCCTATGCCGCTTGGCATGGGGGGCTCTAAATAAAAAGCTGACAATTTCGTTTAAAACGTTCTTCTTTTCCGTGTTGCTGCTCATGGATACACCTCCACAAACAGGTTAGCACACAAATGTTAGGGTTATGTTAGCTGCGTGTCAAGGTTTTGTATGATGCCAAGTTCCTTGAAGGCATCCAGCATATTGCCCATAAGCTGGCCGCCGCATTTTTTCAGTTCGCCCATCACGTGTTTTAAGTCTTCTTCATTGGTGTACCAGTCGCCTGGGCGGGGCAGTCCGACACTTTCAACGCCGTAAACCATGAGCCTTACCTTAGGGAACACCAACTGATAGGCCTCCAGGCACCGCCTTGCGTGAGGGTAACGGCAGACGATGATGGCACTGTTCACCGTTTTTCCGATGGACTGTAACAGCTCTTTGGTATATAGGGCGTTTTGGTAGGTATAGGTTGCCCGCTCTTCAGGGCAAATACAGTGTTCGGGTACAGCGTTTTGTACCATAACCTGCTTAAAAAAAGCCGCTTCGGTGGTGTAGGGCGGCGGATATATATCGCCCTTAATGCGGGGACCGGGGAAATAGCCCAGCTTAATAGAATACTTGCCTGAAGGGACAATCAGCGGCGCCAAACCTTCATGGTAAAATTCGGCCGCCTTTTCGGGCAGCTCCACCGACCAGTTGCCGGGAATGAAAATAGCGTCGGCGGGCGACAGCTCATCCCTGATAAAAATAAAGTCTGTAATGTCGTTAATAAAACGTCTCTGGATCATAGCGGATTTACAACCTCCATACCAATTTCAAGGCCACGCCGAAGGGCGTGCCGGCGCGGGTTGCCGCAGCTTGCGTAAAAGCCAAGGTATACCATGTACATAATACCCTTCATCAAACTCGACAATAGGGGCAAGACCCTTGAACTCAAACACGAACCCCTTTTTGGTAATTGATTACTTACAAAGGCGGCAGGACTAAGCCTGCCGCTTGAAAAAACGAAAAAACGAATGGAATCTTATTGTTTGGCGCCACAGTTGGGGCAGAATTTGGCTCCGGCTTCTACGGGATTGCCGCAGCTGGCGCAAAAGCCCGCGGCCTTGGCTTCCTGCTTTTCCCCGCAAACGGGGCAGAATTTGGAGCCTTGGGGGATGGCGGCGCGGCAGGCAACGCAAGCAGCGGTGGCAGCGGCGGGCTTTGCCTCGCTTGAAACGGACTGGCCCAACTGTTCGTTCATCATCTTGCCCATCATCATGGCGCCTGCAAGGCCCGCGCCCATGCCGCCCATGCCGGGGTTAGAGGCGCTTTCACGCAGGGCTTCGGCGGCCTGGTATTTGGCGTACTGGTCAAGGTCGCCGGCAACACCCATGGAAGTGCGCCTGTCCATGGCCTTCTCCACCTCCTGGGGCAGAGAGATATTTTCAATCACAAAGGATTCAAGCTTTAAGCCAAGGGGAGCAATGCGGGGGCTGATGATTTCCTTGGCCTGCTCGGACAGTTCTAAATAGTTAGCCGCCAAATCAAGGGCGGGAATGTTACTTTCTGCCAAGGTATCGGTGAGGCTGGAAACGATCATGCGCTTGACCTGACCTTCAACACCCTCGGTGGTGAAGTAGGCGGCGGTGCCGAACACTTCCTTCAGGAAAGTAACGGGATCCTGTACCCTGAACGAATAGATGCCGAAGGCGCGCAGGCGAATCATGCCAAAGTCCTTGTCACGCATCATGACGGGGTTGGAAGTGCCCCACTTCAGGTCAAGGAACTGGCGGGTGTTGATAAAGTACACCTCGCTCTTGAAAGGGCTGTTAAAGCCGTACTTCCACGACTTAAGGGCCGTGAGCACAGGCAGGTTCTGTGTGGACAGCTCGTAGCGTCCGGGCTGGAATACGTCGGCAATACGGCCTTCGGTAACAAAGATGGCTACCTGGCTTTCACGAACGGTGAGCTGGGCGCCCATCATAATCTCTTTGCCGCCGGTATCAAAGCGGTGCGCCATTTCCTTGTGGTCGGAATCTGTCCACTCGATTACATCGATCAATTGACCTTTAATAAAATTAAAAATGCTCATAGTTACTCCTTTATGTCTGAATTTAATGCCGGTTTATTGCCGGCGATAGCTTATCAGCCGAAGCAGGCTGTCAAACTCTACCTTTTCTTTGAGCGCAAGGTCCAGATCCAAGTAGTCTTTAATGTCCTGGATGGCCATCGGTATATGCTTGTTGACCAAGGCGAGGGTTTCTTCGTTGGTCAGAAGACTGTCCATGCGGGGACAGGCAATCACCCTAATGTGCCGGGGGTTGAGCACACGCACGTCGTAATAGATATCGTCCACAAAGCGCTTGAAAAAGTTGTTGCGAAGGGCGCTTTCCAAGCGTTCCGCGCCGTAGCGCCATGTGTCTTCCATATAAATTTCGCCCTGCGGCAAGTCAAACTCGTACAGGTAACAATGGTGTTTCAGGGAAATATTGGCTCTGGCCAGCTTGACCCTGCCCATAAACTTTTGCTCGGATTGAATGTTGCCCGACAGCAGGTCCCGCATCAATTCATCCCGCAGCATGGTGATAATTTCCATTTCACTAAACGAGGCGTCGGTATCATCCATGTGCATACGGTCGAGGAAACGGCGAATAGCGGTGAGTTCGTCCCTGACGTTTTCTAAGTGTTTGTGCGTTTGGAACACCGGCAGGCTGGGATGTTCGTTCAGATAGCGGTGCAGTTGGCTCACATCGCCGCCCGTCATACAATAGCCCATGGCATCCACCGCGTAGCTGTCCAGGTGCTCCAGCCCCTCCTCCACCGTAGAACAGATGGTGATCGGGTGAAACATTAATTGTTGCCAATCGGTAATGCTTTCAAAAGCCGTTCGGACATCCTCACGATCGGTTATCAATAATAGCTTGTACATCGACACCTCCTTCTTCGTCATTTTATTATACCCGAAAACGCGCAAAGGTTCAATTGGTAAAAGAATGACCAATTTGTCAGAACAAAAAGATATTCTTTGCACACTTTCACCTACCCAATTTTGCCTTTTTGTTCCTCGCCTTTTTTTAAGGCGGGTAATATCGGAACATGCCCGAACCCTGTCGCCCTCTTTTTAGGTGTTGCCTTTGTTGCCGTGCGCCTTTTTTAAGGTGGGCAATTTGGACGGCTGTTCTTTTTTATGGTGGTTAATTTTGTACAGCTTTGCCCTTTTTATGGCTTCGCTTATTTTGCCATGTTTGCTAATCGTGCGACTTTGCGGCGAATTCATGCCCTGCCACATTAAAAGCGTTTTTGTTTGCTTGGATTACTGTGGCTTTTAGGTTTTGAGCCTAATTTTGACCCCTATCAAGATAGAGATATGATAGATTCAATATTTGAATGGATCGTTACAAGTCCAAAGACTTTGAGCTTATGCCCCTCATATCCTTAGCCGGCATTTTTACAACTTCCCCCAAGATGCTCCTCCACAATAGCTTTCAACTGCGCATCAATCTCCGAAAATTCTTTGTTTAAATCAAGCGTTCTGACACTGATTTTGTTGCCGCTCATTTGGTAGGTATTATTCGGTTGAATTTTTTCATCCGTTGCCGCATATAGGAGCATACCAGAAACTGTATGGGGCTGGTTTCCAAACTCCATATCTTTATTCTTTACATAGGTAAAGATTTGGTACAGGTTGCCGGAATGAAGCGTATGGGTGTCAAAACGCATCTGTGTCGTGCGCGAATAAAACTTGGCGTCAATGATGAGAACCTCATTACCTCTACTGAGCATAATATCGCTCTGCATGACCGGCAACATCGTACCGATACCGTCATCCAAAGCCCACGGAATCTGTGAAGCGGTGGCTTTCACCTGTGGACATTCCTTGATGTAGTATTCAAGAATAAATTTCTCGTATAGGCGGCTCATGCGCTGCTCATCGATAAAGGAAGCCAACTTGTATTCGCCTGAATCTGTGGTTAGAAGCATTCCTTCCAGTACAAGCTGGCACAAACTGATAAGCATTCGATAGTCGCTGTTGTTCCTGCGAAAACGAATGGTTGACCAGTGAATCTTTGCGGGGTTGATTGTCTGGACATTTGCGAAAAACAACATTTCTCTTTTTAAGGTGTGTTTGTATTTTTCCTCAACCTGCGCATGCTGGAGGAGGAGCAGTACAGTTGTTTTGAGTATCTGGTTCAAAAGGTTGTTTTCTGTAAACTCATCGTACTCGCTAGTCAGTATACGTTTTCTGCTCAATCGATTCTTAATGGTATCCGGCATATCAACCTTGCCGCGAAGAACGGGAATGTCCTCTTTGCGGCTTAGATATTCCCGGTGCAAGCCCTGCTTTAGCTGCCTGCCGATGCCTTTTGATAAAATGGCAGCGAATAAACTATGAATATTCTCAAACTCTTCGGCAGCAATGTCTTCATCGTCTCTTCGATTTAATGACAAAAAAGCGTATGAAAGCATGTAGTAAATGTTTTTGATAAAGGTGTTCTTGTGTTTAATCATTGAAATACGCCCTGGAGAATGTTTGCCCAACGCTGAAGCTTATTGGCATCATCAAACCAGTATTCACCGAGTGTTGGCAAAATATCGTATTCGACGATAGAGCGTAACCATTCATCACTGCAAACAGTTTCACCACAGAAATAGCTGTGCCCGATACAAAAACCTTTACCAAGCGCTCTGTCAAGAGCAATCTCGTGGTTCAAGTCTTTAACCTTTATAATAAGCTCATCCATCGTTTCACTATTTAAGATTTTCTGATAGCGGAGGAAGCCTTCGGAGTCAAAGCCCGGTTCCATTTCAAAAAAACTGAAGCGGCGGCGGAGCGCATAGTCAATCATCGCAAGGCTACGGTCAGCGGTATTCATCATACCGATAATATAAAGATTTTCAGGAACCGAAAATGGGAGCCCGTTGTAGGCCAGGGTTGCTTTTATGCCTCTATAGTCTTTTTCTATCAGCATGAGCAACTCGCCAAAAATTTTGCTCATATTGCCTCGATTGATTTCGTCAATAATAAAGAAAAAGTCCTTGTCCGGCTGATTAGCCGCCTTCTGGCAAAAGCGGTAGAAAACCCCATACCTTAATTCAAAGCCATCTTCAACAGGCTTATAGCCCATCATGAAATCTTCATAGGAATAGTTTTGATGAAACTGTACAAATTCAATCCGGCTATCGTCTTTTTCCTCCATGATGGACCATGCCAAGCGCCTTGCGGCAAAAGTTTTGCCAACCCCCGGAGGCCCTTGTAAAATAATGTTTTTCTTGTTGCGAAGAACAGCTACCAGGCTTTCATAGCGCTGCCGGGTCATGTAGACTTCATCAAGAAAATCAGTTTGATTGTAAGGCTCAATTTCCATATCAGCAGTTACGGGATTTTCCTCGCTGGAAGCCGCTGCTGCGTATAATTCAATTGCGCTCAAATCGGCTTGATCAAGGGCTTCAGCAAGCTCATCTCTCAGTTTCCAAACAATACTGCCTTCTTCATCTTTTTTGGCATCACGGCCCGTGTAAAGGACTGTCCACCATCGGGTAGACCCATCCTCTCTTATGTCAGGAGATATTCCGGTAGACTCACAAACTCGTTTGGCCAGAGCTACCGAGCCGACATTATAAAAGTTTTTTGTTTCGCCATACCTAACGGCCAGCTGAGTACAGGTGGCCATACCGCCATAATCTTTCATACGTTTCATGATTTCAAGGGCGCTTGAGGTGAAAACAGTCTCATCCTTCAGCAGTTTGCTCCAATCATCAACAGAGAGGCCGGGGTTATAACCAGCCCCATACAAGCCGGCGCCGGTATCTGTATCCGCACTCTTTTTAGAGTAAACTCTACTGATATAGAAGCCGACGTCAACGGTTAACGTTTTCAGCTCAGGATCAGGATAGCATGTTTCTGTCAATTGTGACTGGAAGAGATTCACAAGCTCTGTGTCCCTTTTTAGGAAAACATTGATTTCATCATATAACCGCAGGAAATTACGGATGTTGTCAGCATAGGCCCCCTTCTTGAACTGATGCTCGGATTTAAGCGCACTGGCGACCTTTTTTGCTTCACCGAACTTGTAGATATAATACTTGTCTGGATAACGGAGCCAGAGATATGTGCTGATGGCGTTCTCATACTGATAGTGATTCTTTTCATCGCCTCCGTACCTGGCCTCTAAAAGTTTGGAAGATTGTTGCTTGAAAGCATCCATTCTTCCAAACACATCCTTACTCTCATCGAACAAAGCAATAAACATAGCCCTGACTTCTTCAGGAGCGGATTTCGCAAAGCTTACAATCATTGCCTTCGGAAAGTTATTATAGGAAACCAACAAATTAAGCGTCTTATCCAGTGAACGACTTAACATTTCAGCAAAATCAGGAGCGTTCACATCCCAATTATCCTGAAACCATTTGACGGCCTCCCATTTATATTTTTCGTTGTTCCACTGAGCAGCAACAAAGTCCTGCTTATACTGAACTAATACATCCTTTAAGCGATTTTGGTCAAACATGTAACTATCCTCTGTTTTCTAAATGTTTTTTGTTTTCGGTTCGTTTTTTAGCAGGCTTTGTATCTACCGCTTAGTTAATGGTTTTCAAAGCGTGCATGGTTTCGCGGGTCGCGGGATAGAGGTTGTTAAACAATTTCTGGTATTCTTTATAGACAATATGCTGGTCGGGGTTAGGGGTATATATCCTGTCCTCCTTGATAATGTCGCGCAGGCTATCGAAGCTTTCGATTGCGCCCGTGCCTATGGCGGCTAGCAGCGCGTCCCCGTAAGAAGCGCCGATGGTGATAGCCGATGTTTGGAAAGGATGACCGGTAACGTCAGCAAGAATTTGCATCCAAAGGCTGTTTTTGGTACCGCCTCCCACAGCTAAAACATTTTTCAGTTCAACATTGTTTTCTCTCAGAATATCAAAATGCTGGGCAATGCTGTATCCGATGCCCTCAAGGCAAGCCCTGTATAAATGATCGCGTGTGTGGCGAAGGTTTAACCCAAAAAACACACCGCATGCGTTGGGGTCGTTGATGGGCGTACGTTCACCGGCGAAGTAGGGGAGCACAAGCAAGCCCTCCGCGCCGGGGGCAATGGCGGAGCCTTTTTCCATCATCCGGGTATAGGCGTTGATGCCGGTGGCAGGCTCCTCCGCCACAAATTCAGGGTATAGATTATCTCGCAGCCATCTTGTCAGGGTACCCGCGTTGTTGGTAGCCCCCTGTACGGTGTTTGTGCGCCTGCGCAGATACCCGGATTGCCAGAGCCGGCTGTCTTTGAAGGGCTTATCAACAACACAAATCATGTACATGGAGGAGCCGAGCATTATCATCATATCGCCGGGAGATAAAACACCAACGCTTAACGCCTCGGCGGCGGCGTCATCCGTACCGGTGATAACGGGTGTACCCTCGGCCAGTCCCGTTTCAATGGCGGCTTGTTTGGTAACGTACCCGACAACATCGGTGCTGTCGGCGCACCGCGCCATTTTGTCCACCGCCAACAAGGGCTCCACCATATCGACACGGATATTGCCGTCATCGTCATAAATAGGGAAAAAGCAGGTTTTCCCAAGGTATTGATCAACAACAAACTCACCGGTCAATTTAGCCGTGACATAGGTTGAGCTGGTGCACAGCTTATAGGCTTTTTCATATATTTCAGGCTCATTGTTTTTGAGCCACAGCATCCTGGCGATGACATCTTCCGAATTCATCTCGGTGCCCTTCATGGCGAGGATTTTTTCACGGCCGTAATAATCATTCAAAAAGGCCAGCTCTTTTTGCGCCCTTGAATCAATACCATATAGAATAGCTTTTCTGAGCGGGCGGCAAGACTTGTCCACAGGCACGCAGCAGGCATTCAAGGCGCTCACGCCGACGCCGGCAATGGAGGACGCGTCAATGCCTGTTTTTTTGATTAACCCTGATGAGAGGACGCAAAAGTCCTTCCACCATACGTTTTCGGCGTCATGCTCATACCAGCCGGGTTGCGGCATTTCCAAGCCATGTGGCTGGGATAATGTTGCGATAACATTCCCCTTTTCGTCAATCAAAGTACCCTTGCTTTCGTACGTGCCAATATCAATCCCCAAAAAATAGGCCATGTTGTTTCCTCCTATCGGTGTATTTTTATGTGAAATAGAGATGCGAAATATAACTGTATTATGCCGCCTATTATGTCATAAAATGAATAAAACGTCAATGAAACCGCCCGTTTAATCCGAGGGAAGGTTGCCGATAAGGGTTGTTCGCAGCAATTCTAAAAACAGAAAAACGTAACAAACAAATCAATAGCAGGTAGCCGCGGGGTGAACCCGCAACTACCTGCTTTAAGCCGGACCATCGGTACCTGATTACAGGTTACAGATAGGTCTCCCAGTTAATCAGCCAGCGTGGAATACGTACTTTTGTTGTGATAACGCCATCCACTACCTGACTGACCCGTATGTCGCATGCTGCGCTCATAACACGATAGGCATCCGGAAAATCAAGCGAAAGCTTCTTTTCAAGCAATTCTACGCAATAAGCGCAGCTACGCTTCATAGCGGTATCAAAATCCACATCGGTTGCGAGCATATAGAGGGCGTCGTTCGTTTCAATCACAGGGCTTTCGATGGAGGAACGGTTTCGGATAACGGTGGTTTTCAATGTGACTTTGCCGGCGATTTCAATGCCAGTACCGCTTAACTCGCCGTCTCCCATGCAGGCGTGCAGGTCGGCAACGGCCAGATTGGCTCCGGGCACCGAAACGGGCAGGTATACCTTAGCGCCTTTTTTGACTTCCTTTGTGTCCATGTTTCCGCCAAAATCGCCGGGGGTTGCGCAGTGTACTTCTCCCGACGCGGGCGCTACTCCAAGCACCCCAACCATGGGTGTCAGCGGCAGTCGCAGTTTGTCTGTAAACTCGGCATAGCCATTTCGGATGGGAATAATCCGGGTGTGCGGCTCTTTAATCCTGTCGCCGAGCACACCCAATCCCTTGCTTGTTACCATGACTCCCTGCGAGGCGAGTTCAATGTCCACAACTTCAACTTCCAGAACATCTCCCGGCTCGGCGCCCTTGATACGGATAGGGCCTACCGCGGCGTCCATGATGCTCACGTCAATATGCGGCCGCAAAACGCTTTCATTTTTGATCTGGCCGCAGTAACAGTCGTCCATTTCTACCTGGAATACTTCCCCGTCGTCTACTTCATATACGGCAGGATTTTCTCTGCGGAAGTAGTATATCATTTTGTCTTTTGGAAAAACTCGCATCCTACTACCTCCTGATTTTTTACCAACCTGCCGGCAATACGCCAAACATACTCAAAATCGCGTACACTGCCGCGGCGCAGAAAATAATGATGATTGCGTACTGAACAGGCTTGCTGCTCATTCTGCTGCTCACGGTCCATTCGGGTTCATGGTCGCCATTTTTGCGGGCTGAATTCAGCATCAAGACGGGAATGATGCTCATGATAACGCCGCCAAAGGTACCTGCCAAGTAGATAGCGTCAACGAAACTTACCAAACCGCTGTAGGCCAACGCGAATGGCGGGATGGTCACCGCCGCCACAACCCACGGACGAACTTTGGGGTCGGTTTCGGATTTTATGTGGAATTTATCCACAATGTTAGTCAGCATGCTGCCTCCTACTGCCCAGTAAGAAGTCATCATCGCCATTAACGCGAACAAGTTTCCAACAATGCGCGCCCACGGACCCAAGGTATTGCCCCAGGCAATAGTGGCCACTTCCGTTACACCATCCTTGCCGGTGATGCCAAGCACAGCCAGCGGAACCAATGCCAGCAGAGTGAATGTCATCCCCATGCCCAGGATAACAGAGGGCGCCAATTTTTTGGGCTGATGCCGAAGTCCGCGCGCCAGTTCAGGCACCGCGTACTGTGCGATATAGCAGAACAACGCCACGTTGAATATCGGCACGGCATGTTTCCATGATACGTAACTCACGTTGGCGGGGTCAAAACTGGGAGACAATAAAGAGGCTACGATGATTGTTATCAGCAGAATAATCATGCCCCAACTGATAATTTTTTCCGCAACGCCGGTTGCTTTCAGCCCCAGATAGACCACAACAACGCAGGGGATAGCAAATAGTAGACTCCCTATAGAGTGAGATATACCAAGCAACTCGGCCAGTATACGGCCGCTGCCCGACATATAAGCAATCATACAACCAACCGAGTTGGCAACGACAGATAAGAAAATCAACCAGGATCCCAACTTGCCTACGTACTTCTCAGCTAGGCCGGGTAATTGCAGCGGTTCATGTGTACGCAGGGATGTTTCCGCCACATACAGCATGGAAACAGTAACGAGTGTGCCGGCCAGCGCAAGCCATAACAACAGGATTGGGAAACCGCCCAGACGCGCTGAATAAGGCAATCCCAGAATACCCGAGCCAATGTTTGCGCCGACGATAATCATGGTAGCTTCCCAGAATGTCAACTCGTGAACAACCAGGCCGCTTGTTTGCTTTGGTTTTTCCGTCATGATAAACACCTCTTTCTCATCAATACGAATGAATATATGTACCGGTACTTATCGGTTTTTGCGTTATCAGATGCCCATCGGATACATCCCCTCTCTTATGTAAAAACGTTCCAAATATTCTATGATTATTAATATCACGCAGAGAAGCACTTGTCAATAGTTTTTTGTGTTAATTGGCGCGATTTATAGCAAAAAGACACAGCAATCACAGCCGTGGTCTCCAGCCAAACAGCGTACACTCAGGTTTAGCGCGCATCGGAACATCAGCATGCGCACCTGCTTGCTGATTAACCGGTGAATATTTTTTCAAGATATGATGATTAAATATTGCGGGTGAAGTCATAATATGATATAATAAGCGCAAATAACAAAGCAAGTATTGAAGAACAACGAGCGATGCTGCGGCGAAGAAACAACACTTCCTTTTTTGCATATTAACTCAATTTTTTATTTATGTTTTTGTTAGCCATAACGGGCAAAAGAACAATTCTCAAGTTGGCGACACTGTTTTCCAAAACAAATGATCCGAAATTATTCTGTGTAAGTAATCACAGGATAAAATAAATATTATCAATATAAGGAGAAGATACGATGAAAAGAATGATTGCGCTGTTACTTATACTCTGTATGGCACTGCCTTTTGTTGGCCATGCCGAAAAGAAAACCTTCAAGATCGCGACGGTTGTAAAAGAATCATCAGACCCATGGTTTATCCGCATGGAAGAAGGCGTTAAGCGCTTTGCGCAAGACAAGGGTGTCAACGCTTTCCAGAAGGGGCCAAGCAAGACGGACGCAGCCCAGCAAGTGCAGGTCATTGAAGAATTGATTGCCCAGGGAATTGACGCGATTTGTGTTGTGCCCATTGACCCCGGCGCCTGTGAAACAGCGCTGAAAAAAGCGATGGACAAAGGCATCGTTGTTATTACGCATGAAGCGACAACCATACAAAACGCGGACTACAACATTGAAGCCTTTGACAACGTCGGATACGGCGCCTACATGCTGGATGAATTGGCAAAAGTAATGAACGAGGAAGGCGAATATGTCTGCATGGTTTCTTTCCTCACAAACGCTGCCCACAATGAATGGACGGACGCTGCCATTGCCAGGCAGAGAGAAAAGTATCCCAACATGGTATTAATTCCGGAAGAGAAGATCGAAACGGAAGACAATATGGAAGTCGCTTATGAGCGTACCAAAGAAATCATGAAAGCCTATCCCAACATCAAGGGATTCTTGGGTACTGCCAGCAACGACCCGCCCGGAGCGGGAAAAGCCATTGAAGAGCTGGGCAAGCTGGGGCAGGCTTTTGCTGTAGGTACCTCCGTTACGTCCGTTGCCGGACCCTACCTTGAGTCGGGCGCCGTTTCCGCGGCAACATGCTGGGATCCGGCCGAGGCGGGCTATGCGATGAACGCCCTCGCGCTGATGATTTTAGAGGGCAGGAGAGATGAAATAAAGGATGGGCTGGACCTTGGCGCTCCAGGATTTGAGAACATCACCGTTGTTGACGACAAATACATCAACGGCCAGGGCTGGATTGTCATTACCAAAGAGAATATGAGTGAATACGACTTCTAATACGTTTCAAACCTACAACCGGAAGCTGGCAAAAGGCCAGCTTCTGGTTGTCTGCCGATATATGTTGTATACTAAAATGTATTGAACGCCTGAAACAAGAGGGGAGGGATTTACATTTCGGATATTGTATTGAAAGTAACAGAGGTAAGCAAAGCCTTTGGCGGCGTTCAGGCGCTGAGCAAGGTGAATCTTACCATCAAAAAAGGTGAAATTCATTGCCTGGCAGGAGGCAATGGTTCCGGCAAATCAACTTTAATCAAAATTATTTCCGGTTTTTATAAGGCGGATTCAGGCACCATTCAAATCAATGGGAAAGACTATCAAAAGCTTTCCACCATGGAATCCATTGAGCAGGGCGTCCAGGTAATATACCAAGATTTTTCCGTGTTTCCCAATTTAACGGTAGCGGAAAATATTGCCTTAAACGATGCCGTGGCGTCCAAGAAAAAACTGGTTAATTGGAAAAAAGTATATCAAAAAGCGGAAGAAGCGCTGAAAAAAATCAATATTGTTTTGCCTTTGCATGAAAAGGTTGAAGAATTATCTGTTTCCGACAAACAGCTTATTGCCATCGCGAGGGCGATGCTGCATAAGGCCAATCTCCTGATCATGGATGAGCCGACAACGGCTCTGACCCGAAAGGAGATCCATAAGCTTTTTACAGCTATCAGGCATTTGCAAAAACAGGGCGTGGCGGTACTGTTTGTCAGCCACAAACTTGATGAGGTGTTCGAGATCGCGGACAATTTCACCATTCTTAGGAACGGGCAGAACGTTATTACGGACAGCACAAAAAATGTTGACCATAAAAAGTTCATCTATTATATGACAGGGCGAAGCTTTGACGCCGAGCTTTTTCAACCGGAGGTTTCGCAAGAGCAAAAGCCGTTGTTTCAGGTAAAAGGCCTTGGTCTTGAGAATGGTTTTTCAGATATTTCTTTTTCGGTATATCCCGGTGAAGTAATAGGGATTATCGGCCTGCTGGGTTCCGGGCGCACGGAGCTGGCGATGGCCCTGTTTGGCCTGTACGCGGCGGAAACCGGCGAAATATGGATTGGGGACAAGCAGGTAACAATCGACAGCCCTATCACGGCAATCAAGCATAAAATCGGCTATGTACCCGAAGACAGGCTCAGCGAGGGCTTGGCCTTGGGTCAATCCATCGCGCGCAATATGTCCATTGCCAACATAGATTCGCTATGCAAAAAAGGGAATCAGGTAGACTTTGACAAAGTCGATGAAAATGTGCTGCACTGGGCGCAAGAGCTTTCTTTGGTCATGCAGAATGCCCAGCAACCGGCGCACACCTTATCCGGCGGTAATCAGCAGAAGGTTGTTTTGGCCAAGTGGCTGGAAATCGCGCCCAAGGTGCTGGTGCTCAACGGCCCAACCGTGGGCGTGGACGTCGGCGCCAAGCACGACTTGCATAATTATTTGCACCAACTGGCGGCGACCAATGAAATTGCCATTATTATTATCTCCGATGATGTGCTGGAGGTGCTGGAAAACTGCAATCGTATTTTTGTGATGAATCATGGGCGTTTTACGGCTGAATTTAAAAACACCGAGGTTACCGAGCAGGAACTGCTCGCGGAGATGACAAGGCAGGAGTAAAAACGAATGCGATTTAAAAAACTTTTCAAACGAAATGAATTTTACGTGGGTATCACCATTGTTGCCCTAAGTATCCTCATACAAATAAGAAGCGGGCAGTTTTTCACGGGCAACAATTTTGTAGACCTTGCAAGGGCCATGATCATTCCCGGTATGCTAACCATGGGCGTCATGATGCAGATTATTTCGGGCGGCATTGATGTTTCCTTCCCCGCCATCGCGATGCTAAGCATGTACACCACGGTAAAGGTGGCGCTTTCCATTGATTTCCAAGGCTCCATGGTTTTCATGTTTTTGTTTTCGACCATGCTGGGATTGGTGATGGGGTTAATGAACGGCGCTTTGGTGTGCTGGCTGAAGTTGCCGGCATTTATTATTACGCTGGGAACGGGCAGCATATTTTTAGGGTTTATGCAGGCGGTATTAAAAAGCAGAAACATTGGCATCCTGCCCAAACCCATGCGCGTGCTTTCCAAGACCTATTTATTAACGGCGCATAACGAAACACTTGGCATATCAAGCTCGCTGCCATTCGTGTTTATATTTTTAATTGTCGCGGTCGCGTTAACGTCTTTTTTGCTGCGTTATACCATGCTGGGACGGGGGATATACGCCCTTGGCGGGGACAGGGATGCCTGTCAGCGCGCGGGATATAATGTGAACGCGATTCAAATGTTTATTTACGGCACAATGGGCGCCTTGGCGGGCTTTACCGGCTTAACCCGAGCGGTTTTGATGGGCAGTTGCCAGCCGACAAGCCTGATTGGTTATGAAATGACCTGTATTGCCGCTGTCGTGCTTGGAGGCACCCGAATTTCAGGCGGTCACGGTACAGTATACGGCACGCTGATGGGCGCTTTGCTGCTAACCATGATCAGCAACAGCTTGATACTGCTGGGCGTGCCCACCTATTGGAGCAAGTTTGTGACCGGCCTGCTCATTATTATCGGCACGGGAATGTCAGCCTACCAGGCGTTGCAGCAAAGAAAGAAGCTGGCCGGAAAATATCCTGTGGAGGAGGAAAAGCAGGTATGAAAAAGCGCTTGAATGTCGGAAGCCTGCAAAAACGGGGCGCAGGCTCAATATCTTCACAGGATACGGGTGTCCGCCGTTTGCTTATTATATTGGCCGCTGTAATCGTTTTGTTTTCCATTCTTCAGCCGGAAGTGTTTTTAACAAAAGATTATATCGTTTCCATGCTTTATCTGTTCCCGGAGTTTGGCATCCTTGCGCTGGGCATGATGCTGTGCATGATTAGCGGCGGCATAGACTTATCGGTTGTTTCCACTGCCAATCTTTCCGGTATCGTATGCTGTTCCATTCTTGTGCGCATGGTACCGGAAAACGCCGCACCGGGCCTTGCCGTTGCTATGCTGCTGGTATCTATCCTTGCGGCGGTGCTTGTGGGCGTATGCGGCGGGTTATTGAACGGTGTTCTCATCTCCAAATTAGGCATTCCGCCGATTTTGGCCACCTTGGGGGGAAGCGACCTGATTATGGGCATTGCCTTGGCTTTTACCAAGGGCTCATCCATTTCCGGCCTGCCTCCTATCCTTTCCAATGTAGGCACACACCATATCTTTGGCGTTTTGCCGGTTACGCTTGTGGTCTTTGTCATCTGCGCTCTCATTGTCGCCTGGCGGCTTGAAAAAACCACCTATGGCTACAAGCTGTTTATGGTAGGCAGCAACGCGAAAGCCAGCCGGTACGCCGGGGTGGATAACGATAAGATTATTATCCAGACATATGTAACCAGCGGTATACTATCCGCTGTCGCAGGCGTTCTGATGTGCGCCCGCTTCAATTCGGCCCGTGCCGGTGTAGGTGTTTCCTATACGATGCAGGCCATCTTAATTAGCGTGTTGGGCGGCACCGACCCGAACGGGGGCTTTGGCACCGTTCGAGGCGTTACCGTAGCCATATTAATTTTGCAGGTCCTGTCTTCCGGGTTCAACATGTTTCCCTTCCTCAGCAATTTCTATCGAGACCTGATTTGGGGCGTGGTGTTGATATTGGTTATGGCCTACAATCACGTCAGCAATTTGCGCAAACTGAAAAAGGAGAGAGAAGCCTTACAAATTAAATAAATGGAAATTGAAGTATTAAATAAATGAGAGTTGAACATCGTGGGGGTGTTCGAGCCCAGTTAATCCCACCAGAAAGAAAGCCCTGAAAATGTTGAGTTTTCAGGGTTTTTGTTGTTAAAGTATATTATTATTGAAACACTAAGCTATAGGCCAAACATTATTAACGGTGGTGTGGAGGGTTTGAGAAACTAGATACCAGATCTTAGTTCGAGAATATAATATAGAATTAACAGAGGAGATATCAGAGGCTCTCAAATATTACTTGGAGTTTGGATACATCGATAGACTTTCATAAGGCTAAGCGTATCAATCAAGCCTGACACTTTCGCAACCAGCTAAAAAATATATACTCAATATTACAAATTATCGATCTTTCAGTCGTTAAGATTGTCTTTAACATTAGCGTTTGGTAATCCGATCCTCGAAAGGTAACTACAAAACCTTTGAGATATAGCTTCCCTATAAATACTTGCTACCGAACAAACAATATTTGAAGCTCTGTGGGATTCCAGACTCGTAAGCTCCACCCCAAAATAGTGTTTGAAGTCAATTACAGATGGAACTATTCTCGGCTCTTTGAATTCCATATAATGATAACGAGGGTTGTTATTATAACGTAAATTTCTGTTGTCTGATTTTGTTTTGTTGCGAGAGAATTGTTGCATTTTTTTGTCTAAATCAGATAGATGGAGCCCGTCGATAAAGTGCTCAAAGTTGTATAGCGGAGCTACTAGTACCGAAAATAAATGCTTGTCTTCTCCTTTGTTAATACATCTTTCATTGAAATTCTGAAGCAAATCGCACTCTTGTGAAAGAACAATAACTAGAGGGAAAATTACTTTTGAAATTTTCAGCTTATTTGCAACATTTGTCACATTTTCAATAAAGGTCACATCACGAATGATATCACCCTGATGAAGTCTATTATCTGTGTGATGAATAATCTCAATCATCAATAAGCCCTAGAATAACAACCCTATAAGGTTTGTTACTTCCATATAACTTATCTTGGTGATATGACTCATCAATACTATCAGCCTTATAAGTACCTTCATTTTTTTGTTGATCAGTTTTTTCTTGTACTGGTGATTTTATGCTTAAATTATTAGTATATGATCGTGAAGTGTAGGTATCAACTTTAAGAGGAGAGTCAATAGCAAAGTAGGGGTCGCTCGAATCATAGGAAGTTACACTTGTTTCCTCAATCGATTTTTGCATTTTTATACCGTTCGTGTCTGATGTTTCAGTTGTTTGTGTTTTACAATCATGTTTTTGAGGATAAAACTCTCTTAAACTACTTTTCATATACTTACCTACTCTGAATGGTTAGCGCTCATTAAAGCTCTTAAAGGTTCTTTTATCGAGGACTCAAACCACTTCTTTGCAATAACATGAAATTTTTCTATTGTTTCAGCAATATCTTGGCTGGAATATGCGCCAGAGGAATATATGTCACTATCAAGAATAAAAGTCGGCTTAATAATAATAGCTGGGTAATCTTCGTTAAAAATACCATATTGGTATCGCAGCATAAATTCGCCGTAATTCATCTCGATAGTATTCATTACTCTAGTTACCGAATTTGCATCTACTTCTGTGAAACCGAGTGCTGCAACCAGAGAATTGTTAATGTATTTATTCCAAGACTCATTTAAGGAGTTCAAATCTATTTCTAGATTTTTATCACCAATTTGATTAATATAACGCAATCCCAGCCTACTAACAATTAAGCCTGGAAACTCTTCGTACGCTTTATTAAGTACCGATAAAAATTCGCCTTTCAATTCATCAAATGAAGTATAGTCTTGTTGGTCGATGAATATAGAGTCCGCAGTAATTACCAATCGTTTCTTCCTATTTTTTCCAAAGAAATTCCATTCAATACTCAACTCTTTATTAACAACTGTTCCAACGCTGATCGCATTACTATCAACTTGTACCGTTTGATTAGTTATTTGCCTAGGCTCTAAATTTGGGAAATTCTTAAGGGCTGCATCACGTAGTGCTTTAGGCATCTGCGTCTTCCATTGTTTAACAGGAAAAACAAAATCTGCCCTTAAAATTACATTTGTTAAGAAGTGGTTTTGATAAGCCATATTTTCCCCCTCAATCATTGACATTGTTATGTACTGTATTGATTATAACACAACAAGAACATAATTATAAAGTATATTATCTATATATTAATACTTAATTTACTTGACCAAAACTTTTTGTTAATTTAAGAAAGAAGTTGAAGGGAGTTTTATGGGAACACTCCCTGACCGAAAGAGAGTTGGTGGTTTCGCTGTTCATAGCATATATATTATCAACGCCAATTAGACTGTTTGTAAGACTTCTAAGTTTCTTTAGGCTATGTTTATAAAATATAAGTGGAGTAAGTAGCATAGAATGATATAAAAGATATTGGTGTAGATAAAGGTTGATTTTTTATCTTACGGGTTGGATGTACAGAAAAAAGCCCCGCATAAAGCGAAGCTTTTCATTACTGAATTAACCATTTAAAATACCAACGTCGCGAAATAATCTTCCGGCATTTCCGCCCGTCTAATCAGGCGGTAGTCGCCTTCTTTGGTATAGAGAACTTCCGCGCTGCGCAGACGGCCGTTGTACTGGTAGCCCATGGCGTGGCCATGCGCGCCCGCGTCGTGGATAACCAAAATGTCCCCCATGTCCACCTTGGGCAGCATACGGTTGATGGCGAACTTGTCGTTGTTTTCGCACAAGGCGCCCGTTACGTCATAGAGGGTGTCGGCGGGGGCGTTTCGCTTGCCGCACACGGTGATGTGGTGGTAGGAGCCGTATATCGCCGGGCGCATGAGGTTGGCGGCGCAGGCATCCACGCCTAAAAAGGTTTTATAGGTTTCTTTTAAGTGCATGGCGCATGTCACCAAAAAGCCGAAAGGCCCGGTCATGTAGCGCCCCATTTCGCTATAGATACGGATGTTGTTTCGCTTGCCCAACACCTTTTTGTACTCATTTCGCACCATGGCGCCCACGTCAAGAATATTTAGAGCCCTTTCGTTCGGACGGTAGGGAATGCCGATGCCGCCGGAGAGGTTGATAAATTCAAAGCTTAGCCCCGTTTCTTCTTCCCACTTCAAACCTTCTTTTAACAGAAAGCGGCAAAGCTTGGGGTAGTAGTCGCCAAGGCGGGTGTTGGAGGCCAGCATGGCATGCAGGCCAAAGCGCTTGACACCCAAGGACTTGAGCTTGGATAGCCCCACCTTTAGCTGGCTTGGCATCCAGCCAAACTTGGCTTCCTTGGGTTCGCCCATGATGGTGGCGTCTTCATCAATGGAGCCGCCGGGATTCAGGCGGATGCTGATTTTTTCCGGTATGCCGCCGTTATTTTTTAAGGTGTCGATATCGCTGATATCGTCCAAATTGATAATGGCGCCCATTTGGAGGGCCAGGGTAAACTCTTCCGGCGGCATGGCGTTGGCGCTGAACATGATATCGCTGCCTCTGCAGCCTATTTTTTCGGCTATTAACAGCTCTGTTTCGGACGAGCAATCAAGCCCGCAGCCTTCTTCTATCAAGATTTTTAATATGCTTGGGTTAGGCAGGGCTTTTACAGCGAAATATTCCTTAAAGCCTTCGTTCCAGGCAAAGGCTTTTTGCACTTTCCTGGCGCGCTGCCTGATGCCTGTTTCATCGTACAGGTAAAAGGGGGTGGGGTAGGCGCTGGCGGCCTGTTCAAAGACACTGTCGGGAACAGAAAAATTGGGCATACAAACCTCCTTGTTAGTGGGCTTGATTATACTGTATACAATCGACCGACTTCAAGGTTAATACAAGGGAAAAACAAAGCGGCGCTTTGCAAAAAAGACGATGAACAGGCAAGGTTGTCCCTGCCTGTTCACAGCCCCGATGCTACGATTTACAAAATCTTTTGGTAGATGAGTTGAATAACGCTGGCCAATAGAAGTTGTACAACCGCCGCCGCAATAAGGGTTATAAAGATGAGCTCATTAAAGTAACCGACAATCATGCCCGCTACAATCATCAGCGCCGAATACACCCAAACCGCCGGCAGGCCTGCTTTTGCTTTGACGGCTTTCATGCGCTCGTCATTTTCTTTGTAGTATTGCTTTTTTAGCTTCTGTTCGTCATCCAAAACCAGCTTGTTGTAGAAAATGCCCACAAGGGACATAAGCGCCAACGCCGCCGTTAAACCCAATTGAAAATTAAACATAGGGCTTGCTTTTATCTGCTCGCTTGCGAAGAAGGTGTCGTATACGCCCAAGGCGGCGGCGATTAGTATCAACAGACTGAACAAGTTGATTCTGTTTTGGATGGTTTTTCTGTATGCTTTCATTTTTTGTCTTCTCCTTGTACATAGTCGGCCAGACCAAACACTTCTTCAATCTTCAGGCCAAAATACCTTGCGATTTTATACGCCAAGGGCAGAGACGCAATGTATTTGCCCGTTTCAATGGAAGTGATCGTTTGTCTGGTGGTTCCTACGGCCATTGCCAATTCTTCTTGGGATAGCTTTTGTTCCCTTCGCAATTCTCTGATCTTTGTTTTCAAAAAAGCCCCTCCGTTCTGCAAAGTAAGCTTTGCAAAATAAGCATAGCACGCTTTGCGCAAAATAGCAAGCGTACTTTGCAAAATCAGTGTAAAATTTTTCGGGAATTTCAAAAAAATCACGAAACAGTGGAAAAACCATCATTATAATTTGAATAACAGAAAGCGTAAAAAAAGCACCCGACAGAGGGGCGCTTTTTAGTGGGCGTGGGTTTGTTTACTCGGACTTTTCATCCTTCCTGTCGAAGTACTTTCCAATGCTGCCGCCGATGACGGCAAACACAAAGGAAACCGCCGCGCTCCAGCTGCCACAGCCCAGAGCGACTAAGACGCCCGTAACAACGGCGCCGATTAGCGCTCCGGCGACGTAGCCGACCGCTTCTTTGGTGTTCATAAGTGGGCGATGGCCTCGATTTCGACCATGGCGTCCTTGGGCAGGCGGGCGACTTCCACGGTGCTGCGGGTGGGCGCGCCCGACTTAAAGTAGCCGGCGTACACGGCGTTCATGGCGGCAAAATCGTTCATGTCCTGCAGGAAAACGGTGGTCTTAAGTACCTTTTCCATGGAACTGCCTGCGGCTTCAAGCACGCCTTTCACGTTGTCAAGGCAGCGGCGAGTCTGCTCTTCAATGCCGCCCTCCATAACCAAACCGCTTTGAGGGTCAAGGGGCGTTTGCCCGCTGACAAAGACCAATTTTTCAAACCCGATGCCTTGGGAATAAGGACCAATGGCGGCAGGGGCATTGGGGGTGGAAATGATTTTTTTCATAGCTTCCTCCTGTTATTCTATAAATCAAATATTTTTGTGGCGTGTAAACCGCCTGTCATCATACATTATATCGGAGCGGCTGCGTGCTTTCAACCAAAAACTACAAATCTTCCGCCTTCATTTCCCGTGACAGCAGGGCTTCGACGGCTTCAAGGGGCTTTTCGCCATTATAAATAATGGCGTAGGCGGCGTTCATGATGGGGGTATCCACTCCGTGTTCTTGGGCGAGCTTTACGGCGGGCGCCAGGGCGTTAATGCCCTCCACCACCATGCCGACTTTGTCGATGGCCTCCTTGGGGGAAAGCCCCTGGCCGATGAGCTTGCCCGCCTGATTGTTGCGTGACAGGCTGGAGGTGGCTGTTACAATCAGGTCGCCGATGCCCGCCAAGCCAAAGAAGGTGCGCTCGTCCGCCCCCATTTCGCGCCCGAGGCGGGTAATTTCCGCCATGCCCCTGGTGATAAGGGCGGCTCGGGTATTGTCGCCATAGCCAAGGCCGGTAGCGATGCCGCAGGAAAGGGCGATGATGTTTTTCAGCGCCCCGCACAGCTCAACTCCTATCACGTCCTCGCTGGTGTAGGGGCGGACAGCGGTGCTCAAAAACAGTTGCTGCACAAGCTCCGCGGCCTCTGTGTTTTTGGAGGCGGCGACGATGAGCGAAGGCTGTTGCTTGGCCACTTCCTCGGCGTGGGTGGGGCCGGAAAAGGCAACCACCGGATATTTGTCGGAGGTGGTTTCTTTAATCACGCTGCTCATGGGGAACAAAGAACCCGGCTCCAGACCCTTGGCGGCGCAGACAAGGACTGCTCCCTCCTTCAGGTAGGGGGCGGCAAGGGCGCTTACCTCCCGCACCGCTACCGAGGGCACGGCTAAAAATACCGCCTTGGCGCCGCCTACCGCTTCTTTCATGTCCGAAGTAATCAAAAGTTCATCGGGCAGCTTTGCCTTATCAAGGTGGGGATGCTGCCTGTTGATAGATAGCGTCCGCGCCTCCAAGGGGTCACGGGTCCACAAAAACACCTCATGGTTTTGGCACAAGGTGATGGCAAGCGCCGTTCCCCAGGTGCCGGCGCCTAAAACGCAAAGTTTCACAAATAATACCTCCTAAAAGATATGAATATAGTGTAGTGCTTTTTGGATAAAAGCGCAAACTTAAAAAATGTCCTTGTATGTCCTTTCTTTGTGTGGGAGAGTTGTCCCATCAACCTTTGAAAGGAGCAACGATGATGACCCCATTTTTTGAACGCCGCCCCACCTTAAAGCAAGTGAAGGAGGCCTACCAGGAACTAATGGACGGCCAAGCCCGACTTGACCGCCTGCGCCGCTATTACCTTGGGCAAAACGATGTGCGCTTCCGCCAAAAGCGGGAAGGCCAGCCCAATTTTACCCTGTCCCACCCATTCGCGCGGTACATTGCCACCCTGTCATCTGGCTATATGCTTGGGGAGGGGCTGCGCTACACCGCCAGGGAAGAAGGCAACCAAAAGGCGCTAACTCGCCTCGTTTCAGCCGCCACGGGCGAGGATTTGGACAGCGGCCTTGCTCTCTCCCAAAGCGTTTTTGGCAGGGCGGTTTCCATCGCCTGGAAGAAAAACGGCGTGCGCTTGGCCGCCCTTGATCCAAGGCAGGCGGCAGTCTTTTACAGCCCCACGGCGGACGCCGCCCCGCTGATGGGCTTGCTCGTGTCGGGAGACAAATTAAGCGTTTACACCAAGGACGAAATCCTCCTTTACCAAGTGAAAAGTCAAAACGGTTTGGAGTTTTTGAGCGTTTCAAGGCATGGGCTTTGTGATTTGCCCATGGTGGAATACAAAAACAACCCCTTTTGCCAGGGGGATTTTGAGCATGTCCTGCCGCTGATAGACGCTTACGACCTTTTACAGTCAGACCGCATGAATGACAGGCAGCAGTTTGCCGATGCCCTGCTTGTTTTAACGGGCGTGATGGGCGTTGAAGGGGCGGAGAATGAGTCCCTGTCCACTTTGCTCAAGCGGGAGCGCACCCTGTCTCTGCCCGATTCGGACGCCAAGGCGCAGTGGCTGGTGAAAACGCCCAACGAAAGCGATGTGGATATTTTGCGAAGCGCCCTGTCGGAAGATATTCACAAATTCGCCATGGCGCCTGATTTTACGCGCCAGTGGAACGCCAACTCCGAGGCCGCCGAAAAGTACAAGCGCTATTGCCTGAAACTGCTTGCCAAGCAAAAGGAAAGGTTTTTCTTAAAAGGCGTTGTCCGCCGTACGCAGTTGATTGTAGATAATAGACCCGAATTTGCCGAAGGGTTTCGAGTGTGTATTCAGAGGGAAGAGGAAGTTATATAAAACAAAATGCAATATATAGTTGACATAAAGCAACTTATATTGTATTATTTGTTTGAGGGGAGGGCTTATGAAAAACATTAAAATGAAAATGGCCAGAGTTGAACGAGACATGAATCAGGAAGACTTGGCCAAGGCCGTGGGCGTAACCCGCCAGACCATTAGCCTGATTGAATCGGGTAACTACAACCCCAGCCTAAACCTATGCGTTGCCATCTGCAAGGCCCTGAATCGAACATTAAACGACTTGTTTTGGGAGGATACACCATGAAAAACCATGCCGCAACCGATGAGCGCATCATGTATCAGCGCAGAAAAATCCAGTCCAGAGGCTTTGCCTACTTAATGCTTGCGCTGTGGATTAGCGCCATTGTACAGCAAATCCTCAAGGCTCCTTTTATGCAGTACGCGGTGGAGCTGTTTTTGCTACTTGCCGGCGGCATTTATAATATTGTCGCCAACTATCGTTTAGGCATCGACCTCTGGAACGCCAAAGAGCGAAAGCCTGGCGGCATCCTTTTAAACGCTGTGATAACCGGCGGCGTTGGGGTTACGGTTCATGCCCTAATATCCAAAAACAGCGATATCGCCCAGCTTGTGTTGTTTTTCGTGTTTTTTGTTGCGTTTTTCTTCCTGGCGCAAGCGTTGCTTGCCAAAATGGCGAGAAAAAAGCAGGAAGCCATCATCCAAAAGTTGGAAGAAGACGACTGAACATCGCCCGAAAACCCTTCCATGAACAAACTGGGCGAACTTTTCCCTGTTTCGCCTTGAAAAGAAAGTACTGGGTGGGTATAATATAGTGGAATGAAAAAGGAGGTACCCTTATGAAATTTTTAGTCGAAACATCTGCCCGTCACCTGCATGTATCCAAAGAACACTTGGAAACGCTTTTTGGTGAGGGTTTTGAGCTGTCCGTCCGCAAGGATTTGTCCCAGCCTGGCCAATTCGCTTCCGGCGAAAAGGTGCAGGTCGTAGGTCCCAGAGGCCAACTGAACATGTCCATCCTTGGCCCCTGCCGCAAGGAAACCCAGGTGGAAGTGTCTTTCACCGATGCCCGCGCCTTAGGCGTCACTCCCCCCGTTCGTGAAAGCGGCGACACCAAGGGTTCCGTCGGCTGCAAGCTGGTCGGGCCCAAAGGCGAAGTGGAGCTTGAAGAAGGCGTCATCGTTGCCAAGCGTCATATCCACGCCACCCCTGAAGATGCCGAGAAATTAGGCGTCCAAAACGGCGATGTGGTGTCCGTGAAAGTGGATACCGGCAAAGGCCGCGCTGTTGTCTTGGGCGACACTGTCGTGCGGGTCAGCCCCAGCTACGCTTTTGCCATGCACATCGACACCGATGAGTGCAACGCTGCAGCAGCCTTTGGCGAAGTGTACGGCGAAATCGTCAGATAAACTGAAAACCAACCCCAAAAGCCCGGTGGAAAATACCTTCTGCCGGGCTTTTTCTTAATCGTTTACGGAAAAACATAAAGTCGTCAAAAAATGTTTAAAATTGGTTTTTTAAGAGGAAAAACCTTTATTTAGCCGCCTTTTTGGCCGGTATTTTATATTTTTTCTTGCCAGCAGGCTTTTCATTTGTTATAATTTTTTCAGTCCAAGGTTAAACATACCTCAACTGAGAAAGGGCAGCTAAGCGGCAAGGACTCTTTTTAAAAAATCCCGATATTATTTCGGAGGTGAACAATTTGCAGGCAACCTTAAGACAGAGAACCTCATCGACCGTCAACAAGACAGCCTTGTGGGTGTACCGCGGTCTAATGGCGCTGTCCCTGCTTTTAATGCTTGGAGGCGGCGTATGGTTTGTGGCTATTACGGGTATTGTGGGCCATAAAGATTGGGATTTTAATACGTATGGCTTAAACCCTGTTCTCACGGCTGTTTCGGGTGGTTTTTTGCTGGTGCTGACGCTGATATATTTTTTCACCCACCCCGGCTTAAAGGCCAAGTCCAAACCTGTTTGGCACGATATTAAGCGGGACAGGTGGCTGTACCTGTTAATACTTCCGGGCATTATTGCGGTGTTTGTATTTCGCTATATGCCCATGTATGGTATTGTTATTGGGTTTAAGAAATATAGAACCAAAGCGGGCATCCTCTTTAGCCAATGGGTTGGGATGGAAAATTTCGCCAGGTTTTTCAGGCAGCCGGCCGCTAAAAATGTCATAGGAAATACCTTGTTTATTGGCGTAACGCAGTTGCTGATTACCTTTCCCGTGCCTATTATTTTGGCGTTGTTGCTGAATGAACTGAAGTCCAACCGCTTCAGGCGAAGCATTCAATCGGTTATTTATCTGCCGCACTTTGTATCATGGGTTATTATGCATACCCTGCTGTTTTCGCTGTTTTCTGTAACTTCGGGCTTGATAAACAAAATAATCATGTCCATGGGCGGAAAGGCGATTAACCTTCTGTCTGACCCCAATAACTTTTACGGCTTAATCTATGGCAGCAGCATCTGGAAGGAGGCTGGCTGGGGCACCATCATTTACATGGCGGCCATCGCCGGCGTGGATCAGGAAATGTACGAGGCGGCCTACATTGATGGCGCCAATCGTTTCCAGCGGTGTAGGTACATTACCCTGCCGGCCATTTCCTTTTCCATAACCACCATGCTTATACTGTCTGTCGGCTCCATTATGGGCGCGAACTTTGATCAGATCATGAACCTGCGTTCGGTTGCTACGCAAAACACTGTGGCGCAGGTTATTGATACCTATGTTTATGACATGGGCGTAGATAAAGGCCAGCATGATTTGTCCACGGCCATTGGTTTATTCCAGCAGGTGGTCAACTGCATCTTGCTGTTCGCGTCCAACATGGTGGTCAAGCGCCTGTCGGGCGAAGGGTTCTTCTAAGGGGAGGGGGATTATGACAAGTATTTCCAAAAAACACTCTTTGCACAAGAAAAACAAGATCCGCCAGTCCCTTGGTTCCAAGATTTTTGACGTGTTCAACGTGTCTTTCTTTATACTGTTTGCGGCGCTGATTATTTTCCCTTTCTTTAACATTATCGCCATTAGCCTCACCAGCAACGCTGAATTCATGCGGGAGCCCTTTATCATCTGGCCCAAAGCCCCTACTTTTGAAGCCTATAACTACCTGTTTTCAACACCGCTGATACCCCGTGCTTACCTTGTTACACTGATTGTGGCTGCGGGCGGCACCGGCCTTGCGGTGCTGGTTACCTCCATGCTGGCTTACGGCCTTAGCAAAAAGAATATGCGGGGGCATAAATTTTTCATGATTTATTTGCTTATCACCATGTTCTTTTCCGGCGGCCTGATTCCAAACTACATTAACATGACCAGGGTACTCGGCCTGTCAAACAACCTTTTGGCGCTCATTCTTCCGTCGGCGGTCAATGTATTTAACTTTATCATTATCCGTTCTTTCTTCTTGCAGTTACCCACCTCCCTTGAAGAAAGCGCTAAGATAGACGGGGCAAACGACCTGGTAATCCTGTTTCGCATTATCTACCCCCTATCCATCCCGACGCTCGCGACCATTGCCATGTTTGTGGCCGTAGGGCTGTGGAACAGTTGGTTTGCCAGCATGCTTTACATGCGGGACGAAAAGCTCTATACCCTGCAACTGATTATTCGAAATTATGTTGTCCGGGAAGCCCGGCCTGCCGATATGCAGGCTCTGGAAGGTTTGCGGGACGCGGCCGGCAACCCCATACACCTGAACGAAACCGGCCTGAAGATGGCTTCTGCCGTTGCGTCCACCTTGCCCATGCTTGGCATCTACCCCTTTATTCAAAAGTACTTTGAAAAAGGCGTAACCATCGGTGCCATCAAGGGCTGAGGCATACTTTTTGTTCCCGGTTTAATTTTATATCCTTCGGCACGATGCCGAACAAATATAAAGGAGGATTCTTTATGAAGAAACTGTTACTCGTAGCTCTGTCGTTGATGATGATCATCACGCCCCTCATGTCGCTTGCTTACGATGGGGAACTAATCACCATCGTTGCCGACAGCGACGCCGACCCCTTTACCTGGGACCCTGCCAATGACGCGATCGCCAAGTTCATCGAAGATGAATTCGGCATCACTTTCCAGCAAAGTGAAACCAACTTCTACAACAATGACTTTGCGATGACTCAGCTCGCGGCTCAGGATGAAAAACTGCCGGATGTCTTTGCGGCCGACATTCTTTACTATCCGCAACTGATTACCCAGTTTATCCCCGAAGAGATGATTACCGAAATTCCTGAGGAGCTGATTGAAAAGTACCCCCTCACCAAGGCTCGCCTTGAAAATGATGAGGTTGCCCAAATCACCAAGAAGATGTACGGCGGCTACTTCTTCCTGCCCAAGCCCGACTCTGCCGACCCCACCATTTACGTGACCGAGCGTAAGGGTATCTTTATTCGTAAAGACTGGCTGGAAAAATTGGGTCTTGACCTACCCACCTCTTGGGAAGAGTTGTACGAAGTTGCCCACGCCTTTACCCATAACGATCCCGACGGTAACGGCATCAACGATACCTATGGCTTAACAGGCGACGGCATGGGCCAATTGCGCTTCTTCTTCTCAGCCTCTGGCGTTTCCAACCGCCACTGGAACAAGAACGAAGACGGCACCTGGTCTTTTGGCGCCCTGGACGAGCGCAACATTCCCGTCCTTGAGTGGATGCGCAAAATGTATGAAGACGGCTCTATTGACCCTGATTTCGGCGCTTCTACCTGGAGGCAGGGCCTGCAGAAGTTCTCGTCCAACCAGTTTGGTCTGTGCGTACGCAACGCCGACGCCGACTGGATTAACCAAGTGTTTGTAAACCACTACGGCGCAGCCAACCCTGATGTCAACCCCTTTGACGTGCTGGATGTTATTCCCGGTCTTGGCATTAACAAGGGCGATGATGTGCGCATGGAAAAATATGTCAGCTGCATGGTTGCCACCATGTTCGGCACCAACATCACCGAAGAGCAGATGGACCGCTTCCTGGCCTACTATGAGTACCTCTTGAGCGATGAAGGCCGGTATCTGCGCATGGGTCTGAAGGATGTGGACTACAAGATCGACGAAAATGGCGAAGTAACCATCATCCGTGACGAAGCAGGCGCCGCCCCCGCTCTTGCCACCAAGTATCCCAGCATTGGCGTTACGCACTGGACCAGCTGGGGCTTTGAGATGCATGCCTATCCGCACGTTGAATTCTTCGACAAATACAACGATGAAATCAAGGAAGTGAACGCAAGGGCCTGCGCGCTGCGCAACGAGCACCCCGTAACGGTAAACCCCGGCACCCTGCTGATTGACGACACCGTTGTCACCGACGCGGTGGGCACCTTTACTGTTCCCAGCGAGTACTGGGCCATTGTTACCGGCACCGAGCCCGTGGCAGATATGTTCGCCGCCATGAAGGAGCGTATCCTTGCCGGCGGCTTTGAACAGGCCGCTGAAGTTGTGCAGGCTTTCGCTGATGAACACGGCTGGTAATTTTACCTCTTAACTTACAAACCCTCCGCCCAAAAGGCGGGGGGTTTTATGGTAGTTTTTTATAAAATTGGGTGACAAAAAGCTTGGTTGTAGAAAAGCTGTGCACTTAACTATAGGGGTGGTAAATGGAAAAAAGAATTTGATGAAAAATCCATCAAAAATCGCTTAAAATCCTTAAAATCACCTATCATTTTTATGTAAAATTAGGTACACTATCCTATATGAAAAATAAATTAACACCAAGGAGGAGCAAATGAAGTTGGGGGACAGGGGGCGCACGGTGCGCTTAGGCATTATTGGCATGGGTTTAAGGGGTGTTGAGCAGATGAAAGTGCTTTTGCCCATGGAGGATGTGGAAATTGTCGCCGTGTGCGATGTGTACCAAGATCGGGTGAAGGCGGCCCAAAAACAAACCATAGATAGCGGACGGCCCAAGCCCTTTGGTTCCACCGATTGGAAAGAAGTATTGGACATGCCGGAAGTTGAGGCCGTGATTATCATGACCTCCTGGCAAACACATGTTGAGATTGCCGTTGCAGCCATGGAAAAGGGCAAGTTGGTAGGCATGGATGTGGGCGGCGCTTCTTCTGTTGACGAATGCTGGCAACTGGTGCGCGCCTGCGAGCGTACGGGCGTAGACCTCATGTTCCTTGAAAACTGTTGCTATAACGATGTGGAAATGGCCCTGCTGCGTATGGTCAGGGAGGGTGTTTTTGGCGAGATTGTCCATGCGCGGGGCGGCTACCAGCACGATTTGCGGGATGAAATCGGCAACGGCGATATTATCCGCCATTACAGGCTGGACCATTTCATCCACCGAAACGGGGATTTGTATCCCACACACGAGCTTGGGCCTATGGCTTCCTATCTTAATTTGAATCGTGGAAACCGCATGCTGTCGCTGGTGTCTATGGCGTCCAAGGCCGTAGGGCAAAGCCTGTGGATGAAAGAACACCGCGGCGATAACCCCGAACTTCAAAATATTGTTTTTAACCAAGGCGATATTGTTACCACCATGATTAAGTGCCAGAATGGCGAAACCATGGTGTTGACCCACGATTGCAACCTGCCCCGTCCCTATTCCCGCAGCGGCTATCTGCAAGGCACCAAAGGCCTTTGGACGGAGGAGGGCAGGCAAATTCATATTGAGCACATATCAAAGCCCCATCATTTTGAAAGCGACAAGGAGTTGCTTGAAAAATACGAGCATCCCCTGTGGAAAGAGTACCGGGAATTTGGCCTGAGGGGCGGCCACGGCGGTATGGACTATTTAGTGCTGCGGGCCTTTATCGAGTCCATCCAGCAGGGTGTGCCTTTCCCCATTGACGTATACGACGCCGCCAGCTGGATGGTGATTACCGCCCTTTCCGAGCAGTCCATCGCCATGGGCTCCATGCCCGTTGCCATCCCCGATTTTACCGATGGCAAGTGGATGAAGCGGGAAAAGCGTCCGGCGGACAAGTTTTCTTTAGACACCATCGCTTGGGACAAATTTGAAAGTAACTAACGGAGGAGCTGAATGTATAATCAAAAGAAAGCTGAAATGATTGATGGCGGCTTTGCGTTTGACGGAAAATCTTGGCTGTTTGACCAGAACTATCCGCCGCGATTTCTATTAGAAGACGAAAGCGTCCTTTTGTTCAAGGAGGCCAAATCTATTACTCAATCATCCTTTACCAGCGGCCTTGGTTCAGGCGTTCGCACCCTGTACAAGGGCTTTGACAAGTACCCCGACCTTTCCTTTGAAACGCAGGCCATGGTGGACAGTACCACAGGCCATGCGCACCTCACCTTTGTGCCGCTTGCAACCGACAGCCTGCCCATCAAAGAAGTGTTCTTTCCCCAGCCCTTAATCTGCCAAGGGGAAAACAGCTACGCGGTAGTCAATACCCTGCAGGGGCAGCTGATCCCAAACGACTGGCCGGAGGCCATGTTTGAAAAGAAAGGCCTGCCGTTTAACGGGCAAATGTGTTCTTGCGGCGCCTATTTGCCGTGGTTTGGCGAAATTGCCAAAGATGGCGGCTACCTTTGTTACAACCGCCAGCCCTGGGACTCCGCTTACACTATTGAGCATCCGGCGGGCGGCCCCAACCGCGTTTATTACCGCCTGCTGCCCAGCCTTGGCGCCATGCGCTATGCCCGTACTGTAACCTACGTGCTTGTACCGCGGGGCAGCGATTACGTAAGCCTTTGCCAAGCCTACCGCGCCATCGCTGATGAGGAGGGCAGAACCCTTACCCTAAAACAAAAGGCGGCGCTCAACCCCAATGTGGCGAAGCTCGTTGGCTGCTGCGTGATGCACTGTCCCGGCAAAACCCACGTTGTGGAAGACAGCTTCTATTACAACAGGGAAGAACCCGAAAAGAACGATAGCCTCCACACCTTTGACCACTGGACACAGCGGGTTAAGCGCCTGAAAGACATGGGCGTGAGCCAATTATACCTGCACCTTGACGGCTGGGGCGAGCCGGGCTATGACAACAAGCACCCCGACTACCTCCCCGCATGTGAAGCGATGGGCGGTTGGGCGGGAATGAAGCGCCTGTCCGACACCATGCGGGATTTGGGTTATATGTTCGGCATCCATGATCAGTATCGTGATTATTATTTGGACGCCCCTACCTACGATATCGACAACGCTGCCATGTCCGCCGACGGCTCGGTCTTTAAGCAGGCCCGATGGGCGGGCGGCTGGCAAAACTTTCTCTGCGCGAGCCTCGCCCCTTCCTATGTCCGGCGAAACTTTGAAGAACTGTTCCGCCAAGGCATTCACTTGGAAGGCACCTACCTTGACGTGTTCACCTGCAACGAGCCCGATGAGTGCGTCAACCCCCGCCATCCCATGACCCGGGAAGACTGCCTCAGGTACAGGGGCGAGTGCCTCCATTATTTAACCGCCCATAACATTGTTCCCTCCTCCGAAGAAGTCAACGACTGGGCCATTCCCTATCAGGTTTTCTGCCACTGGGCGCCTTACTATGGGGAAACGGCCATCCCCGTGCCGCTGTTTAACTTGGTTTGGCACGACTGCGTCATGATTCCCTGGATGATGGAGGCCGACTCCTGGGGTATGCCCAAGGGCACCAACGGCTTTTTGCAGGCGCTCTTAAACGGCGGCATGGGCTATATGTCAGAATCTAAAGAAGGCGAGGAGCTGCAAGAAAATATCCGCCAATGGAAAGTGATAAGCGACCTTCACCACAAGGTGGCTTATGAAAAAATGGTGAAGTACGAGTTCCTGAATGAAAGCTGCACCCGCCAAAGGACCACTTTCTCTAATGGAATCACCGTAGAGGTGGACTTTGAACACAACACCTATATTATCAAGGAGTAAAACGTTATGCCTAGGCTGTCTGTTGAAAACTACCGGATGCCCGGCGCTCCCATAGGAAAACTATGCCCGCTCCCCGACCTTCAGGGGGCGGGCGATGCGCATCAGCATATCAAGGTAGATGAGCAAACCATCACCAAGGAAGAAGCCAAGTACATGGGTTATGCGCCTGTGAAGGGCGTCCATCCCTACAAGATGCAGGAAGGCTATACCCGCCAAAGAAAGCCGCGGGATTATAAGGCGGTGGTTTTGGAAAACGAGCGCTTAAAGGCCGTGTTTTTGGTGGGCTTGGGCGGCCGCCTCTGGTCGCTGGTTGATAAAGACACCGATACCGAGCTTTTGCACCGCAACCCCGTGTTTCAGCCCTGTAACCTTGCCCTGCGAAACGCCTGGTTTTCGGGCGGCGTTGAGTGGAATGCAGGCATTATCGGCCACACGCCTTTTACCTGTGACGATATGGCCTGTGAAATTTTGCGCCTTGACGACGGCACGCCCGTGCTTCGCATGTTCCAGTACGAGCGCGTCCGCGGCCTTTTTTATCGGGTGGAGGCTTTCTTGCCCAAGGGCGCGAGGGAAATGTATGTCCGGGTGCGCATCGACAACGCCTTTCAAACACCCACCGCCGTTTACTGGTGGAGCAACATGGCCGTTGATGAGCGGGAAGACACACGGGTCATCGTGCCTGCCAAGAAAGCCTATTGCCACGGCTATGGCGGCAAGGTGATGAAAGCGGATATCCCCTTAATTGAAAAGCGGGCGGAGGATTTGGGCCGCTACGGCAGGCGGCTTGCCAAAGACAACGGCGGCAAACTCCTGTGGGACACTTCCCGCCCAACTTCTCTTACCCAATCGGTGGACTTTTTCTTTGATGTACAACAAGGTACCCGCCCCTTTATCGCCGCCGTGAACAAGGACGGCTACGGCATGGCGCAAACCAGCACTAGGGAGCTTATGGGGCGCAAGCTATTTGTCTGGGGTATGGCGCCCGGCGGGCGAAACTGGCAAACTTTCCTTTCGCAAAAGGGCGAAAGCTATATTGAATTGCAAGCAGGGCTTGCTAAAACTCAATTAGAACACCTGCCCTTTGAGGGGGGCGAGTCGGTCAGTTGGCTTGAAAGCTACGGGGCGGTAAAATTAAGCCCCAAAGAAGCGGCAGGCGGCTATAAAGAAGCTATTTCGGCTGTGCAGCGGAAGCTGAACCTGCGCTCAACTGCCGAATATATGGACGCTTTGCACGAAAAAGTTAAAAAACTTGACCAAAAAACCGGAAAAGTCGTCCATCATGCCGGAGGCATGGCGAAACTGGACGCTTTGCTGTACGGCAAAGAATTTTCCACAGCGGGTTTATCTCTTGCTGCCATGCGTTTAACCACGGAAGAAAAGCCTTGGCTCGCCCTGCTAAAACACGGCGCCCTGCCCGAAACTCCGCCTCTTAAAGAACCGCCGGCTTATCAATTAAGCAAGCGGTGGCTGGAGCCTTTGCTTGCGTCCGTCCAAAACAAAAAAGGTGACCACTGGCTGAGCCGCTACATGCTGGCGACCATCCATCACGCTCACCAAGATGTTGATGAGGCCGAAAAATACTACTTACAATCCATTCAAAAAGCGCCCAATCCTTGGGCGTATCGGGGGCTTGCCTTGCTTGAAAAGCGCAAAGGGAATGCGCAAGCGGCGTTTTCACACTACCAAAGCGCTCTTAAACTCCTGCGCAACCGCTATATCGTTAAAGAAACGCTGGCGCTGCTGCTTGAGATGGGCGAATATGAGCAACTGCTTAACTTGTACAGGGAGCTACCCGCCGCCTTGCGCCGTATCCCCAAACACAAGACCTACTATATCGAAGCCCTCATTTACACGGGCGAACTGAAAAAGGCCAGACGTTGCCTGTCCGACCGCCGTTTTGTATTAACCGACATGCGGGAAGGCCAAGTCACCCTGTCCGACCTGTGGTTCAAGCTTGTCCTGATGGAAAAAGACGGTAAAATCACCCCTCAATCTTTTGCGTGGGCAAAAGAAAACGTGCAGCTCCCCAAACATTTGGAGTATCGGGGGCAGTAAAAATTAATTTGTAGAGGGCTACTAAAATTGACGAATCAACTTTAGAGTGGTACACTTTTTGTTAATAAAGCAACGACTTGATTTTACGAAGTGTGTAGTAGCTAAACATGCGATTCTCTCGTAATACTCTCATCTTCTAAATTTGTGCCAAATAAGAAACGACCCAAACATCGTTGATACTTGGAGGATAACATATGAAAAGAACAGCATTGATTTTCATCGCTCTTTTGTTTGCAATTAGTACATTGACTGCCTTTGCGCAAGTAAACAGTGCATTTAATGCACAAGTGGGTGATATTGTTTTTCTTGGAAGTTACGAGCAAGATAACAATGAAGAAAACGGACAAGAAGCAATTGAGTGGTTGGTTGCAGATATTCAAGGAGATCATGCGTTGATTGTCAGTAAACATGCGCTTGATTGTCAGCCTTTTAACGATGAAAATGTCGAAGCTTCATGGGAGGCAAGCGCGATTCGTTTGTGGCTGGAAGATGTTTTTTTGACACAAGCTTTTACTGATGTGGAGCAGGAATTGATAGTTCCTGTCGAAGAAACAAATGGTAGAGTGTTCCTGCTAAGCCAAGAAGAGGCAACCGAGATTTTCTCGGAGGCCGAAGGGCGTAAACTTACCGGAACAGAATATGCCCGCGCAAACGGAGCGAAATTTCTTGGTTTTACAACGCTTGTTATCGGCGAAACGGATTGGTGGTTGCGTTCTGCGGGAGAAAAAGCTAATGAAGCCGTCTATATTGACGTAAAAGGTAATTTGGGGTCAAAGAGAGTAACAGACAAGCTTGGTATTCGACCGGCTCTTTGGGTGAAGTTGGACGTTGACCGCTCTTATTTCCCTTACGAACAGTATATTGTAGCTTCAAATTTAGAAAAAGATGGCAATCATGGAGAAGCAGCCGAAATATATGAATCGCTTGGTACCTACAACGGCAGCCATGAGCGGGCTATGAATTGCCGTTACCTACAAGCTGTAGGAGCGATGGAAGTGGGCGATTTTCATACTGCGCTAAGGTTGTTTGAAAGCTTATGCGACTATCAAGACAGTTATACAAACGGCCGGGCTTGTCGTTATGCAATCGCGGTTGATACCCAGGAAAGCGGTGACTATAAAGAAGCTATCAAACTTTTTGAAAAAGTCGGTCAGTACCAGGATAGCATGGAACAGCTAAAAGCCTGCTATGAAAAGCTGGGTATCTCCATCTATTACTTTTCAAACGGCGCTGTAGAAACGGGGGTAGATACCGGCTATTCCCGTGCCAACACGATTGAAGGGAAAGACAAACATTTTGGCTGGCGAATGGGGCGCTTTTTCATGAGCGGATTTACCAGGGTTTCTGACGGGGCATCCGAGCAACCCATTTTTATTAAAACCCTTGGTGATTCCATTACGCTCTGGTTTGATTTGGAGCAAAACATTGACGCTCTCGGTGGAAATGAAAAACTCGTCATCAATGAAGACGAAAATGGATACGACCAATATTTTGGGGTTAAGAAAACCAATTTCGGCAGGGGCACTTTAGTAGTGCGTCATACAGATTATCAAAACAATAATGGAGAACCCCAGATTTATACGGACTATCTGCTGGCCAAAGGTACTTCCGGTGCGGATACGAAAATTGTGCTCAATGAGGAAGGGGATTATGAAATTGCCTTAAACTACGAGCTCAAGGACAATGACCTCAAAAACATTACAAACAAGTACGGTAATTACAGGATTTTCATCAAGTTTTCAGTGCGCAACGGCAACTGTATTGTTTTTCCGTTTGATGTGCTGACCGGAACCGAGCTTCAAAATACATCTGTGACCGAAAACGGCTTCTACCTTGACCTTGCCCGTTCAAGATATTTGGATATTGATGTGAAGCGTTCCGTTATTGTTCAAGGTCCTGCGGGCATGATAGAGGATGAACGTTTTAATCGGCCTGCAAAAGACGGAGATCAATACACGGCTGAGGGAATATATACCATTTCCGTTAGCAATCGCTATACAGGTGAATCGACTGTGAAGACAATTTTCGTCGGTTCAGATGAGTTGTTGCAGGAATATATTTCAAACGGGTTCTCGACTGACCGCTTAAAGTAAGAAGGAAAAGATCTATGATTGAATTACTACGAGATTTTCGGAGGTACGGAACAATGAAACGAATAATTGCCCTGCTTCTTAGCCTTGTGATGTTGGTTCCCGGCCATGGAAAAGCGCAATCGCAACCACCCCTTACAAATGAAAGCGGGTGGGTGAGTGTTGAGCCGCAGTATAAGTCATTGGATGACCCTCAACTTCTTGGCTATATTGAAGATTTGGTTTACAGAGATGCCATTGTTGCCCTTAATAGCGATGAATATGTTGTAGAAAATGTATCTGCCGTATATATCTCCAAGGAATATCTTGATGAAGTGGCATTCAATTCACAGGCCAACATCTATTTTGGTTATACATTGGCGGAACTGGATGACCTTTTCCAAGGAACGAAATATATTTTCACTTTGGGTAGTGATGGGACAACTACCGTAGAAGAGTTGCTGGAAATTGAGAGTGATCCGACCAAGACGATGATCAGGAATGTTGCGATTGGAACAGGAGTAATCCTCGTTTGCGTTACCGTTTCAGTTGTATCATCGGCTGTAGGCCTTTCGGCTGTGAGCGCGTTCTTTGCCGCATCTGCAAAGACGGCGACAACTTATGCGGTTTCTTTCGCGCGGTTTGGAGGAATTACTGCTGGCGTGGTCAAAGGGGTTCAAACCGGTGACTTTGATGAAGCTGTAGAAGCGGCTGCATTGGGCGCTTCCGAAGGTTTTAAATGGGGAGCGATTAGTGGGGCAATTTGTGGAGCGATTAATGAAGCGAAAAGCGGTGGTTTTGATGAACCGTTCTTGTTGGAGGCCGGAACGCGGAGTGGACTAACAATGAATGAAGTGGCACTTATTCAACAAGAAAGCACACTACCAATGGATGTAATTGAGCAAATTCACAGTTGGGACGAATATTTGATTTATAAAGAAGCTGGCCTTAAGCCGATGATGGTAAATGGAAAAACCGCCTTGATTCAAAACATAGATTCAAATTACGTGAGTCAATTGGCCGATGGAACAGAAGTGACAAATCTTGTGAGAATGCAGAAAGGGCTTGCCCCTCTTGATCCTCTGACAGGGAAAGCTTACCAGCTTCACCATGTTGGGCAAAAAGCGGACGGAACGCTTGCTGTCTTGACAGAAAGCCAGCATCAAGGCAATTCTGCTGTTTTACACATCTTTGGAAAAGATCCAGAAATGAATCGCTCTGAATTTGCAAAAATACGAAAAGAATTTTGGGAATATTTAGGAAAATCTGAATTTGCTAAAAGAGGGAATTGATTATGGATAAGATTGTTGATGTGCTAAAAGGCTTTCCGGACTATATAGGTTCTAACGGCAGAACCGAAGAAGAAATAGAACAGGCTGAAAAGGCGCTAAGTGTTTCTTTTGCAAAAGACTATCGCAAGTATCTAAAAGAAATTGGCCTTGCCAGCTTTGACGGTCGTGAGCTTACGGGCTTAACGAAAACGGCTCGCTTGGATGTAGTTTTGGTTACAAAGGAACAGCGAGAGAGGTTTGGTCAAGAGGTGCAGTCATTCTATGTTGTTGAAGAAGCAAACATTGATGGAATCGTAATATGGCAAAACTCTGATGGAGATATCTATGAAACCGCTCCTAATTTAATACCAAAGAAGATTGCGAATTCCCTTTCTGAATATGTATTAAACTAAAAGTTGAACGAAAAAGCGATTAGCCATGAAGGTGGTTAATCGCTTTCTTTTTTTCTTATGTGCAGGTTTTGTTTCCGCTTTTATTTTCCGGCCACCATTATTGACAGCCAAGGCTGGACAAACCTATAATAGATTGCATTTTTCTTGGATTGGAGAGGGCTATGAACCAACTACAGCGGGAGGCGGCCAGAAGGCGCACCTTCGCCATTATCAGCCACCCGGACGCAGGCAAGACTACCCTAACGGAAAAGCTGTTGCTTTATGGGGGCGCCATTCGCCAGGCGGGCAGCGTCAAGGCCAGAAAGGCCGATAGACACGCCGCCAGCGACTGGATGGAAATTGAAAAACAGCGCGGCATCTCGGTCACTTCAAGCGCCATGCAGTTTGAATATGAGGGCTTTAGCATCAACATTCTGGATACGCCGGGGCACCAGGACTTTTCGGAAGATACCTATCGGGTGTTGGTGGCCGCCGACGCCGCCGTGATGTTGATTGACGCCTCCCGAGGCGTTGAAGCGCAGACAATCAAGCTGTTTAAGGTGTGCGCCATGCGGGCTATCCCGATTTTTACCTTTGTGAATAAAATGGACAGGGCTTCCAAAGACCCCTTTGATTTAATGGACGAACTGGAAGCCGTTTTGGGCATACGCTCCTGCCCCATGAACTGGCCCATCGGCGTGGATGGCGACTTTCAAGGCGTGTACCATCGGGACACAGAGATGATAGAGCTGTATTTTTCCGGCGACCACGGCAAAAGGAAGGTACAGCGCACCGAAGTCGCCCCTGACGACGCCCTTACTTTGGGTTTGCTTGAAAAGCATTATGTGAACCGCCTGAAAGAAGAGATTGAGCTTTTGGACGTGGCGGGCGACCCCTTTGACCTGAAATTGGTGCGCCAAGGCAAGTTGACTCCGCTGTTTTTCGGCTCGGCCATTACCAATTTCGGCGTGGAGCCGTTCTTGGAACGTTTCTTAACATACGCTCCTCCGCCAGGACCGAGGGAATCGTCTATCGGCATGATTGAGCCGGACGACGAGCAGTTTTCAGGCTTTGTGTTCAAGATTCAAGCCAACATGAACCCCGCCCACAGGGATAGACTGGCCTTTTTGCGGGTGGTGTCGGGAAAATTCCAAAAAGACATGACTGTCTGGCACTCCCATGAGGACAAGGAAATTCAGGTAAAGGCGCCCCAGCAATTCATGGCCGACGAGCGGGAGATGATTCAGGTTGCCTACCCCGGCGATATCATCGGCCTGTATGACCCCGGCATTTACGCCCTGGGCGATACCCTGTGCGAAGGCAAGCGGCGGTTTCGGTTTGCCAAAATCCCCATCTTTGCGCCGGAAAACTTTGCCCGCATCCGTCCTCTGGACTCCATGAAGCGCAAGCAGTTTTTAAAAGGCATCGCCCAGCTAAGCCAGGAAGGCGCCATTCAGCTTTACTACAGGGACGAAACCGGCCTTGAAGAAACGCTGTGCGGCGTGGTGGGCACCCTGCAGTTTGACGTGCTATCCTACCGCTTAAAAAGCGAGTACGGCGTGGACCTGCTGCTTGACAACATGCCCTGGCGCTTTATCCGCTGGATAGAAGAAAGCCCTAAGGATGTAAATGACTTGCAATTAACTTCCACCACCGCAAGGGGGAGGGACGCCCAAGGAAATGATGTGCTGTTGTTTGAAAACGAGTGGAGTATCCGTTTAGCTCAAGAAAAGAACCCCGGCCTTGTCCTTTTGGAGCTTGCGCCCATGAGTGAAGAGTGGAATACTATGTAAGAAACAAGTAAAAAATGGTAAATTTTTTGTGACCAAATTGACGGCTTTTTGGGGCGCTGGTATAATAAAACTGTCAAGATAACATGAAAGGAGCGAGCGACCAATGCAAAAAGTGAATTGGGAATTAGTACTTACTGTTGGCCTTTTAATCATTCTTCTCCTGAATGTCTATTTTGCCGTGAAGGATGGCGACGCCAGAGGCGCTGTACTAAGTATAGCTGCGGCTGTGCTTTGTGTGGTCGATTTGGTCATGTACTGTCGCCGTAGATAATTTTTGCGCAGGTTTCTCACTTTTCCACGGAATAAACACTACATCCAGATTTTTACTTTGGCACACAAAGAAGTTTTTGATGGGTGCGTTGTCTGAGCAATTACCCTTTACAACACGCTTTGTGTGCATTTATAATGCTTTTGTTCAGCATTAACTTATTCAATTTTAAAAACTACGAAACGGAAAATCATGATTAAAAACGACATTCGCAACATTGCCATCATCGCCCATGTAGACCATGGCAAGACTACTTTGGTAGACCAGATGCTAAAGCAGGGCGGGGTTTTGCACAGCAACCAGCAGATAGCCGACCGTGTCATGGACTCGGGCGATATTGAGCGGGAGCGGGGCATCACCATCCTTGCAAAAAACACCGCCGTTCACTACAAGGGCGTAAAAATTAACATCGTAGATACACCCGGCCACGCTGACTTTTCGGGCGAAGTGGAGCGGGTGCTTAAAATGGTGGACGGTGTCCTGCTTTTAATCGATTCCTTTGAGGGCCCTATGCCGCAGACCCGCTTTGTATTGTCCAAGGCCCTTGACAGGGGACTTCCCGCCCTGCTTGTGATGAACAAGGTGGACAGGGCGGACGCCCGCAACGACGAAGTTGTGGACGAGCTTTTGGATCTTCTGTCTGACCTGAACGCCGACCCGGAAACCCTGTCCCGCCCCATCCTGTATGTCTCGGCCCGCCTTGGGACGGCCACCACCGATATGGACAAGCCGCAAAAGAACCTGGAGGCTCTGTTTGACGCCATCCTGAAATACGTTCCCGCCCCCAAAGGGGACATGGACGGGCCTGTGCAGTTGCTTATTTCCACCATCGACTACAACGACTATGTGGGGCGCATCGGCATCGGGCGTGTTGCCCGGGGCACCCTAAGGGCGGGTATGGATGTGGTCAAGTGCAACCACCTTACCAAGGAGGTGTCGCCGCCGCAACGGCTGGTAAACCTGAATACCTTTGACGGCCTCAAGCACCTGCCGGTAGAGGAAGTGAGAATGGGCGACATTGTAGCCATTTCCGGCCTTGCCGATTTGTCCATTGGCGATACGGTGTGCGACCCTGCCCATGTGCAGCCGCTGCCCTTTGTGGCCATTGGCGAGCCTACCGTAACGATGACTTTTTCCGTCAATGACAGCCCCTTTGCCGGACAGGAGGGAACTTATGTCACCAGCCGCCACCTGCGGGCAAGGCTGTATCGGGAGGTGGAAACGGATGTCAGCCTGCGGGTGGAGGATGGCGAAACGCCCGACCAGTTCTATGTAAAGGGGCGGGGCGAGCTTCACTTATCGGTGTTGATTGAAACCATGCGCCGCCAAGGCTATGAGTTTCAGGTAAGCAGACCCGAAGTCATCTATAAACAAGTGGACGGAAAGCTTTGTGAGCCCGTTGACAGGGTACAGTGCGATGTGCCGCAGGCCTATGCAGGCGCCGTGATTGAAAAATTAGGCCGCCGTCGGGGCGTCTTGGTGTCCATGCATGGGCAGGATAGGGTGAGGCTTGAATTTTTGGCGCCCAGCCGTGGGCTGTTTGGTTACCGATCGGAATTTTTAACCGACACCAGGGGCGAAGGCGTCATGTCTTTCGGCTTTGAAAGTTACGAGCCTGTCAAGGGCGACATTCCCCACCGAACGGCAGGGGCGCTTGTATGCCACGAAGCGGGCGAGGCTACCCAATATGCCCTGCATGGGGCGCAGGAGAGGGGCACGCTGTTTATCACCCCCCAAACGCCGGTGTATGGGGGCATGATTTTTGGGCAGTCCAACCGTGCGGGCGACTTGGTTATCAATATATGCCGCCAAAAGCATGTGACAAATATTCGCAACACGGCAAGCGCTGAGGACAGTCTGCGGCTTATGTCGGTGTACAGCCTGAGCCTTGAAGAATGCCTTGAATTTATTGAGGATGATGAGCTGCTTGAAGTAACGCCCAAGTCCCTTCGGATGCGCAAGAAGGAGCTCAACCACCAACAACGCCTGCGGGAGGCTTCCCGTAAAAAGGGCGACTAAAAAGCAAGAACCCTTAAAGAATAGGGTTTTGAGCTCATGGTGACTTTATTCAAAACGCTAAGGTTTTCACAATTTGCCCAAATCCTCTCCTAATGGTATTGGTACATGTGAAGGATTGACATACAAGCGGTCTTACCCTAAACTAATAGCTAACAGTGGCGGGTTTTTGCCGCCGAACAGAAAGAATGGAGGCCATTTTCATGAAAAGATTGGTATCCGCGCTGCTTGCGTTACTAATATTGCTGGGGGTATTTTCAACTGTTGGCGCAGAAGGGCCCGTTGTAAAATTTGATAAAAAAGTTATCGTCAGCTTTCAGGGCAGGGAGGTAGCCGTATCCTTTTATCTGCAAAACCCCAAACGCTACAAAGAAGCGATGAATGCTCAGCTTGTGGACGAAGAAGGCACCGTGGTGGCGGAAACCACGCTTTCGTCTTCAAGGTCCAAGCGGAGGCTTGTCTTTACCGTTCCGGATACCTGGATTGGCGAAAAGCGCCTGTCCGTACTGGTGAACGGGGAAACAGCTACTGAGCAGGAACTCTCGCTGGCAGTAGATGATATTCGCAACAAGGCGGTTAAAACTGTCAACACCTCCTATAACAAAATGTCCATTACCTTTGATGCTGCCTACGGCGAAAAAAACATGGCGCGGGTTTTGGATGTGTTGGATAAATACGGTGTCAAAGCCACCTTTTTTGTGACGGGGGGCTGGGCGAATACATACCAAGACTGGTTGAAGGAAATTGCCCGCCGTGGGCATGAGCTTGCCAACCATACTTGGGACCATCCTCGTCTGAATAGCCAGCCGCACGATAAGGTCTTCCGGCAGATACAAAGAACCAACAATATCATTAAGGAGCTGACCGGCCAGACTCCGTCTGCTTTTAGGCCGCCCTACGGTGAAATGAACCATAATGTTCGTTGTCTTGCTCGCTCTCAGGGGCTTGAAACCTTTATATGGACATACGATTCCCGTGATTGGGACAATAAGTATACCCTTTCCCGCATCATGAACCGGATCACCAAGGACATTAAGGCGGGGGATATCATCCTGTTTCATCAGGACGGAAAGTTAACGCCGGAAGTTATTGACCAGGTCATTCCTTATTATCAAAGTCTGGGGCTGGAGCTGGTAACGCTGTCGGAGCTGATGGACGAAGGCCCGTATACGGTGGGGGAGGATGGCGTTGTGCGATTTCAGAAAGAAACGGAGCAATAACGAGAAACCATGAAACGATTTTTTGTTATTTTAATGGCTTTGTTGTGCCTTACTTTTTCTGGTCAGGCTCGAGAAAAGCTGCTGACCCTCTACCTTCATGGCGACGAAAACGAAAACCGCATTGCCGTTACCATTGATGATTGGTACGAGCCCGAACGCCTGGCGGAGTTTTTGGATGCCGCCAAGGAGTATAATTGCAAGCTCACCCTATACCCTGTAGGCGAAATTTTAAAGGAAAAGGATCGGGACTTGTGGCTGCGCGTGCTTGCCGAAGGGCACGAAATTGGCAATCATTCCAATACCCATAAAAACCTGTCCAAGGCCTCCAGGGATTCCATCATCAGACAACTGACCAACTTCGAAAAAAACCTAAACAAGGCTTTGGGGCAGGAATACGTGGTCAACACCCTGCGCTACCCCTACGGGGCGGGTAGAAAATCAGGCACAAGGGGCGCCTTTGCAAGAGCCATACGGGACGCGGGCTACATGCACGTGGTGCTGTGGAACATCGATTCTACCGACCCTGACACCATCATGCGCCAGGTGGGCAACGGTTCTATTATTCTTTTGCATGGCAACAAGAAGGATTTGCGAGCCTTTCGGGAAATTTTACCCAGGCTCCAGGAAAAAGGCTATGAAATGGTCACTGTGAGCGAGCTTTTGGGCCTGACCAAAACTTCGCCCGACCCAGCGGCCCCGACCGCCTCTCCCGTGCCCTGATACTCATCTCAGGTAAGACCCGCGCAGGGAAAGCTTTTCTTATTTGAGATGAGTATAAACCCTGCCGATAGGAGCGAATCATGAAAAAACGAGTTACCGCCCTTGTCCTTTCGTTGGCGCTTATTTGCGTCATTGTTTTGTCGTTCGCGGAATTAATACCGCCAAGGCAGCTTAGTGGACGGGCCGATATCATCAGGTCGCTTTACCGGAAGCTGATAAACGCCACAACCACTCCTGCGCCCGAACCGGTGGATAATTGCCTACTGAAAAATATTGTTTTACCTGAAGGTTGGTATGCTCTCCCCGGCAATAACGGCGCCCTCGTTGCAAAGATGAGCCAGGCCTTGGCGCGCCACCTCCAGGATGATAATGCCAAGGCCACCGAAGCTCTCCTTGGCTTAGCAGGCAAAAACAGCACTTTTGTGTGCTATGTGCTGGAGTCATCGGCGCTTGATAGAATGGAGCTAAATTTATTTAAAGAAAAAAATACCGATGCTATTCTTGAACAAATCAGAGGATTGGTGCTGTTAGGGGCAGAGGGAATTAATCCGGCGGATACAACCATTCATTTTGATAGACTCAATCAGCCGCTGGTGGTCTATGTAAGCGGCGGCAGTGAAAAAAATCTCTCCATGCGGGCCGCCTTTGTTTTTGGCGAAAATACCAACACCGTGGCGCTGCTTCTTTTCAGCGATGAAGAAGCAAAAGGCTTTGAAGTTTTAATTGAGCAGTTGAGAGGTTTATAAATTCAAAAAACGAACACAACAAAGGAGCCGTGGTAATTCCACAGCTCAGACTGTAGACAAAGTCCCAACCATTCGCGTTGGGACTTTGTTCAATGAAACCTGCAAAATCCCTTAAAAGTCAAGATCNAA
>JGI24712J26585_10000163_pt1 | contig 54347 bp, 43 predicted proteins | sample BioPla3DNA2_FD_26585 | JGI IMG/M metagenome (IMG submission 26585) | reverse complement strand
AAACTTTTTCCGTTCCTTGTTTAGTAAAGGTTAAAGACATATAAATTAAGCCATCAAACTGATGGCTTTTTCTTTTTTTCACTAATAGCTTGTTTTAGTATAGTTATTTTCCAATCCTATTTTACTCAACCAGTGTTTTATGGTATTATACTTAAAAACCTAGGAGGGTTATTATGAAAAAAAGATTTGATACTAAAAAGTTAACATTCATGGCCCTAATGCTGGCTATAACCCTTATACTTGACCTCACGCCCTTGGGTGCTATTCCATTAGGTCCGGTTTCAGCTACTATTATACATATACCAACGATTATANCTGGTATCATATTAGGGCCAATAGCAGGGCTAATTATGGGGACATTACTAGGCTTAGTATCTTTNCTCCACGCCTTGACCAGGCCAGCGACCCCTTTAGATCCTCTTTTTATCAATCCTCTAGTATCGGTCCTTCCCCGTATGTTTATTGGTCTTGTATCCTATTATGTATACAAGCTGTTTGCTAGGCTTAAAACTTCTATTTCAAGCTTTATTGGAGGGGCTGCGGGTAGCCTTACCAATACTGGCTTAGTATTTCTAATGCTTTATTTGGTGTATGCAAAGGAAGTGGTCGATGCTGTTGGTGCACCCTTTAAGGGCATCATTATTTCTGTATTTACAAGCAATGCTATCGCAGAAGCTGCGGTATCTGCTATAGTCACAGCTGTGATTGTTACTGTTTATAAAAGGTACCAAAAAATTTAACTGGGGGAATTATTGTGTCTATTATTATCGGGATTGATATAGGTGGAAGTACAACTAAAATCATAGGTTCAAAGAATAACAAGCTATTTAGTCCATTGCTTGTAAGGGCTAATGATCCTATAGCTTCGGTTTATGGTGCCTTTGGAAAGTTTATGAGCACTAACTCCCTATCCCTAGATGATATAGACCATATTACAGTAACAGGAGTTGGCTCATCTTATATTTCCGGCCCCCTCTATGGTATTCCAACAGGCAAAATTACTGAGTTTTATGCAACTGGTAAGGGCGGCCTTTTCCTAAGTGGCCTTTCTAGAGCCCTGGTTGTGAGTATGGGTACTGGTACTGCTTATGTAATGGCAGAGGGAGACAAAGTAAAACATATAGGCGGTACAGGCGTAGGTGGAGGAACCTTGCTTGGCCTATCAAACAAGATGCTAAATATTAGAGAATTTAAAGATCTTATAGAAATGGCCAAGGGTGGAAACCTGTCAAATGTTGACCTCAACATAGGAGACATTACCCAAGACAAAATGGAGACTCTGCCTGCTGATGTTACTGCATCTAACCTTGGTAAAATAAGCGACCTAGCTAGTAAATCTGACATAGCACTAGGTATTATTAATCTTGTTTTTCAGACAATCGGTATGATGGCTGTTTTTGCTTCTCAAATGCATAATACCAAAGATGTAGTCTTGACAGGCAACTTAACTCATGTACCCCAGGCCGGGCCTATATTCGAGACTCTCCGTAGACTCTATGGCGTTAACTATCATATACCTGAAAATGCCGAATTCGCTACGGCNTCAGGGGCTGCCTTGACTAAAACAGACCCCTTATAATACCCTCTCTATCTACATCTATACTCTCAGCTACTGGTTTTTTTGGCAAACCAGGCATTGTCATAATATCACCTGTTATGGCAACTACAAAGCCTGCACCTGCAGATACTCTTATGCTATTGACTGTTATTGTGAAGTCTTTAGGGCTTCCTAGCTTCTTAGGGTCATCAGACAAGGAATATTGAGTTTTTGCCATACATACTGGTAGTTTTGCAAAGCCGAGCTCTTCAATTTTTTTAAGTTCTCTTTCTGCTTCTGGCTTGTAGACTACTTTACTGCCTCCATATACCCTTACAACAATTTCTTGGATTTTTTCTTTAAGGCTTAGATCATCTTCATAGCAGTAGCTAAAGCTATTATTAGCTCTCTCATGGTTGACAAGAGCCACAACTTCTCTTGCAAGGTCAAGACTNCCCTCACTCCCCTTTTCCCAAGCCTTTGAAAGGATGGCCTTTACCTTGAGCTCAGCGCATTTTTGTGTTAGATAATCAATTTCTTCTAGGCTATCTGTAGGAAAATAGTTAATAGCAACTAGAGCAGGCAAAGAAAACACATCTCGGATGTTTTCTATATGCTTCTTAAGATTAGCAAAACCTTTATCTAAGGCCTCTATATTAGGCTCACTTAGCCTATCTATTGTAATACCACCATTGTACTTAAGGGCCCTTATAGTAGCTACAATTACAGCTACAGATGGCTTTAAATCACCCACTCTACATTTTATATCAATAAACTTTTCTGCCCCTAGGTCAGCACCAAAGCCAGCCTCAGTTACTACATAATCGCTAAGCTTTAGGGCAAGTTTTGTAGCTACTAGCGAGTTACACCCATGGGCTATGTTTGCAAAGGGGCCACCGTGAATAAGGGCCGGCGTACCCTCTATGGTCTGTACTAGGTTTGGTTGAAAGGCATCCTTTAATAGGGCCACCATCGCCCCCTCTGCCTTTAATTGACCTGCTGTAACTGGCTTGTCATCATAGGTATAGCCTATGATAATACCTTTGAGTCTTTTCTTTAAGTCCTCTAGATCAGTGGCTAGGCAAAATATAGCCATAATTTCAGATGCTACAGTTATATTAAAACCATCCTCCCTAGGGACACCATTCTTTTGACCACCTAAGCCATCAGTAATATATCTAAGTTGGCGATCATTCATATCTATTGCTCGCTTCCAGTTTATCCTACGGGGATCAATATTCAAACTATTACCATGGAAAATATGATTATCTACAAGGGCAGCTAAAAGATTGTTAGCAGCTCCAATTGCATGAATATCACCAGTAAAGTGTAGGTTTATCTCCTCCATTGGCAGGACCTGGGCTTGACCTCCTCCTGTTGCACCGCCCTTTATACCGAAAACTGGTCCTAAAGATGGCTCTCTGAGGGCAATTGAGGCCTTATGTCCTAACTTTCGTAGAGCATCACCAAGGCCTATTGTCATAGTAGTCTTTCCCTCGCCTGCTGGCGTAGGGTTTATAGATGTAACAAGTATTAACTTTCCATCCTTTTTGTCCTTGACTTCTCCTTGGATTCTGTAATCGATCTTCGCCTTATATTTACCATAGGGTACAAGATAGTCTTCCTTAATCCCTATAGTATCTGCAATCTCCTGTATTGGTTTTAAAGTAGCTTCTTGGGCAATTTGTATATCGGTTTTCATCTTGTCCTCCTTAATGGTGTTTAGATATGCTGTTACCCTTACTTACCCTTATAGATAGTATCTGGTCCCTCTACTTCTAAAGGCATCTTTTATGTGATTTATCTCCATTTTATCATGATAGATTAGGAGCTCTATAATGTCAAATCTATAGCTTGAATACTTGTCCTTACAAGAGTTTATAAAATAAAGGGCGGTTTTAATATATCTTTCCTGCTTTTTATAATCTACTGCCTCTGCTGGCATACCGTAGCTAGTGGTTCTTCTTGTCTTGACCTCAATAAAAACCAAGCTATCATCTTTAGCAGCAATTATGTCTATCTCACCTGCCTTAGACCTATAGTTTCTGCATATAAGCCTATACCCATTTGCCTCCAAATAGCGACAGCTCTGTTCTTCTCCAAAGTCCCCTAGCTTCTTATTATTTCCAGACATTGCTTACCTCTATTCTTTCTTTTTCTTTATTAGTAGAAATATTTTTATAACACAAAATAGACATCTGCCTATATTATATAGATAATTTATATATATACAAGAAAAAACAGACTTAATTTGTCTGTTAATTCTATTTAATTTCCATTATAAACTATCGAAAAAGCTTGATTTTTAGCACATTTGTACTATACAAGCTGGAATTTATATAGTATAATATATTCGAAACATATATTTAATAGTTTTGTCACATTTAATCTTTCTGGTGGGGTGGTATCATGAAAAGAATCCTTTCAATCTTACTTATTGTAGCTTTACTTATTTCATTACCTCTACCTACATATGCAAGTACCATTAGTGAGCAAAAAGATAAGCTACATAATGTTAAAGATAAACTACAAGAAACTAACCAGAAGCTAAATAATAACAGGAAAACTCAAAAAACATTAGAGCAACAGCTAGAACAGGTTGAACAGGAGCTCCAAGAGAAAGAAAAAGAGTTAAGTAAAATTGAGCAGGAGCTAACAGAAAAACAGACCTTGCTCAGCAAAGTTACAAATGAGCTTAATCTAGCAGAAGAAGAATTAGAAAAGGCCAAAGATGACCTTGAGCATGCTAGACAGGAGCTAGAAAAGGCAATTCAGGATACCAAAGACCATGAGGACCTCATGGCCGATAGGCTAAGGGCAATGTACATGAACAAAAATACTTCCTACCTGGAGCTACTTTTTGAGTCAAAAAGCCTAAATGATTTTTTTGCAAAAGTGGATATGATCAAAAAAATGGTCACTTATGATAACCAAGTTTATGAAGAACTACAAAGCTGCAGAGACCAAATAGAAGATAAAAAGGACGATTGCGAAGAAAAAGCTTCTAATATAGAGCAAAAAAGAAATGATATTAGATTAAAAAAGATAGAGCTAGAAGACCAGACTCAGAAAATAAATGGTGTAAAGGTTAGGGTCTCTAGACAAAAAGAAAGCATAAAGGTCTCCCAAGAAGAGAAAAACAGGCTTAAAAAAGAATTAGAAAAAGAAGAAGCCAGACTAGCAAGAGAGCTTGATGAATTAGAACGCCTGTCAAAAGAAATAGAAAAGAAGATCAAGGAGTTAACAGCCAATAGCAAGCTCGTCTACTTAGGCGGAGTTATGGCCTGGCCTGTTCCCTATACTACACGCGTTACATCTGAATATGGGCTGCGATTACATCCAATTNACAAGGTATATAAATGGCATACAGGGATTGATATAGCAGTGCAAGGTATTGCTGGTCAACCCGCCGTTGCAGCAGCAGATGGTGTTGTTATAAAGGCAGAGCACCAAGACAGGAGCGGTTACGGAAAGTATGTAATAATAGACCACGGTAGTGGCATAGCTACCCTATATGCACACGCTTCTAGTGTCTTGGTAACAGCAGGACAAAAGGTAACTAAGGGCACACCGGTAATCAGAATAGGCACAAGTGGGACATCTACAGGTTATCACTTACATTTTGAAGTCCGTAAAAATGGTCAACATACAAACCCCTGGCCTTACTTAAAAGGTAACTAAGCATAACTTTAAGCTTTGTTCAAAAATTTAAATAATTAAAGAGCTTTCCCTTCTTTCTCTAGGGCAAGCTCTTTTTATTTTGATCTTAGTCCTCTACTATATCCTGATCAACCTTGTCTGTGTAGTAGTCTAGGAAGGAATGGGATTGTCCATTAAACTTCCAGCCTAGTAATCCATCTAAGTTTACATTTTGTGTTGCCTTCAATATAGCATTTCCTATGTTTTCGTTGGTCTTTTTTAGTTCCTTAATTAATCCCTTTATCTCTCTACGTTTACTGGAGGTCTTCTTGGCAGCTACAATACATCCACAGTTCATAGGGTTGATTCCTGAGTTTAAAGTGAACCTTATTATATCTTCTTCATGTATATAATACATTGGCCTTATTAGCTCTAGACCTTTAAAGTTTTTTGACTTAAGCTTTGGAAGCATGGTCTTGAATGTCCCTGCATAAAAGACATTAAGTAAGGTAGTCTCAATCACATCATCAAAATGATGGCCTAATGCTAGTTTGTTGCAGCCTAACTCTTGGGCCTTTGAGTATAGGGCCCCCCTTCTCATCCTTGCACACATATAACAGGGATAGTCCGCTGCTATCTTGTCAACTATTTTAAATATATCAGACTTAAAAATCTTTACTGGAATATTTAGATAGTCACAATTTTCTTTCAGCATGTCTAGGTTCACACTATTAAAGCCAGGGTCCATTGCTATAAAGTGCAAATTAAAGTTAGATATCCTATGCTTTTGCATCTCCTGAAAGAGCTTTGCCAACAGTAGGCTATCCTTGCCACCTGAGATTGCTACAGCTATTGAATCTCCTTCCTCTACTAGTTCAAAGTCTCTAACAGCCTTGTTAAACCTTGCCCAAAGATACTTACCATATTTTTTATTAAGACTTCTTTCTATATCCTTAAGGGGTTTCCTTTCTTGATCTGATATTAGTAGATCACAATTTCCAACTATTGATTTTGCCATATACTAACTCCAATCTATTTAAGCTTATTTATTATTTTTTTGCCTATATTCAGCTAACATTAGATCTAGCATCCTACCGTAGCTTTTCTCTCCATCCTCTTGGTCATTTGCCTTTAAAAATGCATCATTTGTTTTACTAGTAGCCTTACTAAGCTTTCCAGAATACTTGTCATGGTAATTATTGTTCTCGTAAAGGTCTAGCTTTACCCCTTTGTCTAACTGTTCAAAAATAATCTTGTATGCCTTACTGTCCTGAGCATATAGGGCATTTAGTGAATAATTAAGACCTAATAAATAGCCTGAGTATTGAAAATCAGGGTCTGGGTGGTTAATACATGTTATAAAGGCTATATAGTTTGCCTCGTCCTCCCTAGCAAAACCTGCCTGATGGGCTAGCTCATGCATCATAGTTGACAAAAACATAGGAGTAGGTATTTCCATATTTACATTTGATTCTACTGTAAAGGGACTATATATGCCCCATATACCTGTATAAGCGTAAAGCTTTGATGACAAGATAGGCTTTGCCCTGCTAACCACTCCTCCTAGCTCTGGGTGATACTCTGCTACCGCCTTGTAGCCCTCCTTATAGCGCTTAAAGCCCCCTTTATATCCACCAAAGGGAACCATTACCCCTGATTCATTCTCCTCAACTAAGGGCCTTAAGCTATTTACTTTTCTAGCTAAGTCCTCAGTAAGGTCTCTTAGTTCCTTTACAGATGATGGTTTTACCTCTAAACCCATTATCTCCCCCAAAGTGAGCCTATTATAGTTTAATCCCCACATTGCTATAAAGGAAAAATAGATGATACTTATAGCAAGGGCAATATTCAAGAGGCCTTTAACTATGAGCTTTAAGCGTTTCTCCCTTCCTTTTATTAGCTTAATTATAAAAAAAACAAATATTATAGGGACAAAAATTAATAGTGATATAAATAATAGTTCAACTAGTGAAATTGGCAGGAGCCCTGTTATCTTTCCCAGTAGCCAGCTTATACCCCTATAAATGAAATTGGAATAGTACTTTTCTGTAGCTAACCTGTTTGATCTTGATAGGAGGTTAATGATATATCCAAGGGGAAAAAGTAAAATTAGAAAGTAACGTTTTTCTATCTTCTTTAACATCTTTATGGCCTTTATCTTTTTTGTCATCTATGTTACCTCTCTAATTGTTTTTATAAAGTCGTTACTATATATTATAACACAAATACTGCTAACCACGATTAAGCAAAAGATAAGAGTAGGCTACTAGGGTTTGCCTACTAGTAAAACCNTCTGTTTAGGGTCATAGAAAAATCTTGGTCCACCAGCAACTGTTAAGATTTTTAGTTAAAAAAAACAAGATATAAGTTATTAGACATTATATCTTGTCGTATTAATACAGTATATATCATCTATATTAGCTATTAACTACTCTATTATCCGCCTGGCTCCCTTGTATCTTAGCTGATGATTTTTTGTTGTCAGATATCCAATCTCAACCTTTTTAGGATTTCTACTGCTACCTCTAGCATGAATAAAGGCATCCTTTTGTCCATTGTAATCTCCTACGTAAATCCCTACATGACCTACTCCATTAGTCTTGGCAGAGCCAGATGATGTGAGCAGAATTATATCGCCTGGTAACCATTCACCTTTTGAAACAGGTGTACCTATTGTTGCTAGACCTTTTGCTGTCCTATGCTTGATATCTATCCCAAAATGTAGCTTGTATACATACCAAACTAGACCAGAGCAATCAAAGCCCACCGAGGGAGAATGGCCAGCATGAACATAAGGCTTTCCTAATTGCTTTAAGGCGACATTTACAATATCAGTCCCTGTAACCGGTCCACTATAATTAATATTTGAAGCTCTGCTACTTAGCCTAGTACCCTTTTCTACTATTTTTTTAACTGGTTCTTTTTCAATAGTTTCACTTATCTTTTCCCTATTTAGCTCAATACCATTTTCTCTATAGATTAGATATTGGGAGTTCTTTTTTCCCATTTCTCCTGCTTGTACTATTCTGCTTTTACCATAGTCAAGATTATCATTTATGCGTGTTTCAGTTTCGTAGTCAAGGTTTTCTGCTAAGGTCATCCTTTCCTTGGTAATTATCGTTAGCAAAAAAGGATCACCATCAGCATCAAGACTACTATTTAATTTTAAAAAAGCTTTATCTAGACTTAATATTTTTTCTACTTCTATTATCTCTTCTTCAAAGTTAATTTTTTCTTTAAAATAAATATCCTCTAGCTGTGTATCCTCTTTTAGATTTAGACTTTGGACAAGATCATCCTTTAGCTGCTCAAGGGCCTGCTCTGCTATAGTCTGATCTTCAACATAGAAAACTAGCTTATCTTCAATCAGCATGGCATATGCATTAGATTTTACAGTAAGTACATCCCTTATTGCACTTTCTATTTGACTAGTATCAGTAAAAGCTTTGTCATTGCCTCTTGTTTCTTTAAAAATTATGCTTCTATCAATAATTGATTCCCTACCATATTGGGCCTTTAGGTCTTCTACAAGCGAATCTGCCAAGGCAAGGCCCCGGGCTGCAGATTTAATAGTCCCAACATAACTATCATTTACATACATATGGTATAGTTTTGCTAGATCATTTTCGTAATAAATACGAGCATTGACTGGTATACTGGCTAGCAAAAGGCTTAGTATTAGTATAGTTAAGAACCTAGGAAGCTTTACTGATAGCTTCATAGCTAAGACCTCCTAATATAATCGTTCTATATTACTAATATATTAATAAAATATTAATTATCTATTACAAATCTATTCTACACTCGTAAAATAATTCCTCTATATTTATTACTTTAGATAAGTTAATTTTTATTTAATGAATTGCTAGTAATAAGCAGGGTCTGAAATTATTATAAATAGTCAGTGTCCTTACTAGAACAAATATATATGTGACTAAGACATTTTTCCATTATGCTTTGTCTGATTAGTAGCTTGTAATTCAATCATTTAGACACAAGCTATAATTTCTTTAGGATAGCTCAATACCTAGTTCTTTTTCAAGCCAAATACAGTAGTCATCAGTACAGCTGCAAGGATAGAGGTGTATACAGGGTTCAACATGGACAAGTTCCCATATCTCCTTTTTGTATTTTTCTAGCTTTGCACTATGTTTTGACCAGAGCAAGTAGAAGAAAGTAAAACAGGAAAGTGAGATGAGCAGTATGGACAAGATCAGCTTTTCTCCTACAGATAATATTCTCTCACTACTAGAGACAAGGAACCATTCATCTAGAAATGAACTTATGTTACTAATAAAGTACCAGCAAAGTATGAAGGAAACAATTGCANAAGGGATCATAAAGGAAAATGCCAGCTTTTTCTTCCTATTTGCATTTATAAGTTTATCTGTCTTTTTATTTAGTATATAGCTCAGAGCAGTAGGTCTTGCCACCTTTATCACTCCCTAATTACCTTTGTACAAGTATATTACTTAGAATATATCTTTATGCAGGCCAAAGGATAGTAAGGGTAAATAGAATAAATGGGTATTCGAGGACATAAAGGTTAATGCCGCATACCAGCTTACAGTAGATATATATTCCATTAATCAACATCTCTATCTAGTTATTAATACCAGCAATAAAAAATAGCTAGCCTAAACAGTTATAGCCTTAGGCACAGACCTATCTTAATGTTATTTAGATACTTTTTCTATTACTAAGCAACATAAAAAAGGACGGTTTATTAATAAAACCGTCCTTTTTGTGCTTAGCTTGTTCTATCACACCATCAAAAAGGTTATGATCAGTAACACAAGTATAATTGGGCCAAATACTAGTAGGGCTGAAATTAAAATAGCTAGTATATCTCTTTTATCTATTTTTTCTTGCTCCTGCCCTAAGCTAATTTCGTCTTCTAGGCCATTTAGATTGTCTTCCCTTTTGGGCTGATTCTTTTCCTTTAGCCATTTCATGGCCCTGTCTACTTTGCTTTGAAAAANCATTAAGCATCATTACCCTTCTTTTTGNCTCCACTATTATCTAATATGTGGTGGCAGGCTACCCAATGTCCAGGTGCTTCTTCCTTAAACTCTGGAACTAACTTTTTGCATATATCTGTTGCATACTTACAGCGAGTATGGAATTTGCAGCCACTTGGTGGGTTTATTGGACTTGGAATATCTCCACTTAGTATTTCTACCTCTCTCTTGTGCTCTAAATCTGTAGTGGGTATAGCAGATAGGAGTGCTTCTGTATATGGGTGTAGTGGATTAGTATATAATTCTTCTGTCTCTGCTACCTCTACTATATTTCCCAAATACATAACCCCTACCCTATCACTAATATACTTTATTACACTAAGGTCATGAGAAATAAACAAATAGGTTAAATTGTCTTGCTCCTTTAAATCAAGCAAGAGGTTTATTATCTGAGACTGAATAGAAACATCCAAAGCAGATACAGCTTCGTCACAAACTATAAATTTTGGATTTAAAGCTACTGATCTAGCTATACCTATGCGCTGTCTTTGTCCACCAGAAAACTGGTGGGGATATCTATGCAGAAAATAGTTTGCCAAGCCGCATTTTTCCATTGTTTCTATTACATAGTCCTCTAATTCCTTGTCATTTCTTTCAAACATATTATGGGCTAATAGACCTTCTGAAATAATCTGGCCTACAGTCATCCTAGGATTTAGAGAAGAATATGGGTCTTGGAAAATCAACTGCATATCTTTTCTTAATAGTCTCATCTCATCTTCTGTAAGTCTGGCTAAATTAATCCCCTTATCTTTATATGCTTCATACCTTTCAAAGTCAGGATTAGTTTGATACTTAGCAGTAAGTTCATCTATTTGCTCATGAATCTTTTGTAGATTTTCTTTTTTAACTACTAGCTGCTTTTCCTGTTTCTCTATTCTATCTAGTTCAACCTTTAACGCATCATTAATCTGTGTTTCTGTCTTGCCCTTATCTATTAGAGCTGATTTTTTTCTCTTAAGTTTTGTCTTATCATCTTCTAATTTAGACTCTAATCTATAAATGCTTATACTTTCATTATGCTCACTAACTAATACCTTAGAGATTGGTTCTAAATCTTCTGCGCACATAAAGCCGCCTATCAACTCTACAATATCTAAGAATAGATTATCAGCTTGCTTTCTTATTTCTCTATATTTTTCTAAGGCTATAAATTTTTCATCCTTGCCTTCTGGTAAAGACTCAAAGTTTAGTCTTGCTTCTTCTTCTTTCTTCCTTAGGTCATTTAACCTTTCACGTTCTTTAGCCAAGTTTGTAAGTGTATCTATTACATACTTAGGGGCTACCTCTTCAATGCTCTTACCATAATATATAGTCCTACCATCGGTTTGCTCATAAAGCTGTAGTATTGTTCGACCTAAGGTGGATTTACCGCAACCACTTTCTCCAACTAAGCCAAATGTTTCACCTTCATATATGTCCAATGAAATATCATCATTAGCCTTTACATAGAGCTGCTCCTTGGACAGTATACTTGATTTCTTTACAGGGAAATACTGCTTCAAGTGATCAATTCTTATTAGAACCTTTTTATCATTTTTTTTCATTGGATCTCACCCCTTTCTCTGGATAGAAACACCTGATCTGGTGACCATTGTTAACTTCTACTAGGTCAGGTGCAGATTCTCTACACTTATCTGTTGCATGTTTACATCTAGGGGCAAACTTGCATCCCTTTGGAAGATCCAGCGGGTGAGGTACAGAACCTGGAATCGCTTCTAGTCTAGTTCCAGATGGAGTATCAAGTCTTGGTATAGAAAACATCAAGCCGTCAGTATAGGGGTGTGAATACTTCTCTGCACTATCAAATATCACTGATACAGGTGCTTTTTCTACAACTTCCCCACAATACATAACAACAACATCATCAGCCATTTCACATATAACTCCCAGGTCATGGGTTATAAACAGGATTGTGGTTCCAATCTCGTCCTGTAACTCATTCATTAACTTTAGTATCTGGGCTTGTATTGTAACATCTAAAGCAGTAGTAGGTTCATCTGCTATTAATAGCTTAGGCCTACATGCAAGAGCCATTGCTATCATAACTCTCTGCCTCATACCACCAGATAACTGATGGGGGTACTGCTTTGCTACTGTCTCAGGGTAGGGTATTTTTACCAATGATAGCATCTCAACAGTTTTTGCCCTAGCTTCTTTCTTTCCCATACCCTGATGTATAATAAATGGTTCTGATATTTGCTTTTCTATCGTAAATACAGGATTCAGGGATGTCATTGGCTCCTGAAAAATTACTGATATATCATTTCCCCTTATCTTTGCCATCTCATTAACCGATAGCTTTGTAAGGTCTCTATTGTTAAACAGAATTTGGCCGCTTTCAATGTATCCATTCCCGTCTAGTAGTTTGATAATGCTCATAGCAGATACACTTTTACCACTACCACTCTCGCCTACTATGCCAAGGGTCTTGCCAGACTCAACAGAATAGGATACTCCATTAACAGCCTTTACTGTGCCTCTTTTTGTATTAAAATAGGTATGAAGATCTCTTACCTCTAATAAAGCCATACTTTATGCCTCCTTACCGCTCTTGTGATTTTGGATCTACTGCATCTCTTAGTCCATCACCTACTACATTGATAGATATTACACAGATACCAAGCAATATAGATGCATATACCCATCTCCACCAATAGTTCTTGATAACTATGCTACTATTTGCTCCATAAAGCATGTTACCCCAGGTTGGTTGTGGTGCAGGTACACCAAATCCAAGATAGGACAATGTTGCTTCCGTAAGCATACAAGTTGCAAAATCCAGTGTAGCAGAAACCAGTATAACAGATATTATGTTTGGTAATATGTGTCTAAATACAATGCCAAGTTTCTTTACACCGACCGCCCTTGCTGCCACAACATACTCTTGCTCACGGACTGATAATACTTGTGCCCTAATTAGTCTGGCTAGTCCAGGCCATGAGAGTAAACCAAGTATAACCATTATCAGCCAAACCTTTTGATTAGGTTCCATCTTGTTCCCTATTAAGGAAGACAATATCATTACAAAAGGTAAGAATGGTAAGGATGCCACCATCTCAGTTAACCTTTGTAGTATTATATCAAGCTTTCCACCAAAGTATCCTGATAAACTCCCAATTATGACGCCAATTATAGTTGATATTATAACCGCTACTGCACCAACAGTCATGGACATTTTTCCACCGTTAACTAATCTGTTCAGAATGTCTCTACCCATATCATCAGATCCTAATATATAGCCCTTAAGACCCCAAGTATGGATGCTGCCATCCTCTGCTACAGCATAGTTTTGATAATAGCCTGTATATAACTCTTTAATATTTGTATTTTGCAATCTACTTGGTACGGTTGCTTGTCCATAATTATCGTAACCCCAAGCTAAAACTTTACCATCCTCTGTTAAGGCGGTATAGTGATATCTACCTGCCTCTATATCTATTATTTTCCCATCACTAACTGGGACATTTCCTTCGCCCTTTTGTGATATATTACCCCAGACAAAAACTTCCCCTTTGTCATTTAGGGCTGCCATTGTAGACGTTGATGCTGCTATATCAATAACATTTCCCATGTTCTCTGGTATGCGTGAATAGCTATTTGATTGGTTACCTAAGTAAACAACCTCTCCATCTTTGGTCAGTCCCACTACTGCTTCATTGGTCATAGCTAACTGTTTTAGCTTACCTTGATATTTGTGAAACTCATTATAGTCATTTAGCATGACATTACCAAAATGATAAGTAGAGCCATCTTCGGTTAATACAATAGACAGTTGATAGCCAGCGTATAATTCTGATATATTTTTTAGTGTAGTAACATAACCTACAGGCTCTGCCTGCATCTGCCTATTACTTCCCCAGCCAAAAAGTTTTCCATCTTCGTTTAATGCTATTGCATGATCAAAGCCCGCAGCCACCTTGACTATATTTCCCATACCTTCGGGTATGTTTTTAATGTCATCGACTGTGTTCATTTTAGTTTTACCCCAAATATATAGCTTGTTATCCTTTGACAAGCCTATAGTATAGGTACTGCCTATAGCTATATCTTGTACATTACCCTTAAGCTCTTCAGGGTATTTCATGAGGTCTAGACCTACGCCAACATTTCTTTGGGTAGATTCAGTAAAGGATAAATCCTGTGGTAAGAAAATAGGTCCTATAATTACAAAGGCAAATATCAGAAGAAATACTATAACACCGGACATAGAAATCTTATTGTCCATAAAGTTTTTTATAATAGTTCTAAAAGGGCTTTGCATTTGCTCTTCTTCTAGTATAGATAGCTTCTCTTTGCCCCCAAAGAGTTTAGTAAACAGGAGGCTTAGGAAACTATTTTTCTTGTCTTTATTGTTCTTTTGATTCTTATCAGTACTCATTTTTTTGCCTCCCATCACTTATTTACTCTAACACGTGGATCTACTAGTCCATAGCTAAGGTCAGTAATCAAATAACCTACTAGTGATACAACTATATAAAACATTTGAATAGCCAATGCTACTTCAAAATCCTGTCCATTTAAAGCCTCGATGTAGAACTTACCCATTCCATTAAGTTGGAACATCTGCTCTACAACCAAGGAACCAGAAAATACGCTCATAAACCATCCAATTATAAGAGTAATTACAGGTAAAAGTGCGTTNCTCCAAGCATGAGAATAAATAACAACCTTTTCTTTTAAACCTTTGGCTCTCGCAGTCTTAATGTAGTCTGCACTTAATGCATCACTCATTGCAGCTCGTATATATCTAGTCATGCCACCTAAGGATCCTATGGTCATAACGGCCAAGGGTAATGCTAGATGCCACAACTTGTCTAAAAATTCCTAGAATAGAGTTTCCTTGAAAGTTTGGTGTGGCCATGCCGGAAACCGGAAACCAACCTAAGGTCACTGAGAATAAGAAAATAAACAATAAGACAATTATNAATGTAGGTATACTGTACCCAATTATTGTAAGTACCTGAACCACCTTGTCAAATAGTGAGTTTCTCTTTACTGCACAATGTATTCCTAAAGGTATTGTTATTCCTAGAGCTAAAGCTATAGAGAATACATTTATGAATATTGTATTCTTTAATGGTTGCTTGACAACCTTCAATACCGGTTGCTTGTACACTTGCGAGTATCCAAAATNCCCCTGTAGCAAGTTTCCAATCCACCTACCGTACCGCTGAATCAANGGATCATCCAAGCCCATCTGTTCCCTGAGTTGTACATATCTAATATGCCATTCCTCAGGAGTAAGCTGGGTCTTCATTGGCTCTAACTCTGCTCTAGCTGGATCTCCAGGTATCATGTTATACAACATGAACAAAAGGCTTCATTAAATTATATGAGTGAAAATCATAAAAATACTAAGATAAGCTAAAGCAAATTCAGGCCATCATGCAAACTTTAATTAGATATTACACCTATACTATAAGTCTACATAAGTCTACATCTGTAAAGTCCAATATACAGACCTATATAAGCAGTCACATTTGGTTTTAAAAGGGGGTAAAGTTGAATAATTTACAGAACTATAATATAATTTGTTGATATAAGTATACACAGCAGGTGATATAATGCAACAGTTGTATATAGGTATTGATGTGGGTTCAACCACAATCAAGCTTGTAGTTTTAAACAAGGATTTAGATATAGTACACAAATATTATAAAAGACATTTATCCAGAGTTAGAGAGTCAGCAATTGAGCTTTTAGAGGGACTAAAAAATCAATTATCAGAAAGTCAAATAAAGCTAGCAGTTACTGGGTCAGCCGGCTATGGTATGTCTAAGGCAGCAGGGTTAGACTTTGTACAAGAGGTTTTTGCAACAAAAATAGCTATTGAACATTATCATAATGATATTGATGTAGTGATCGAACTAGGCGGTGAGGATGCGAAAATATTGTTCCTCACAGGTGGAACTGAGGAGAGAATGAACGGTTCTTGTGCAGGTGGTACAGGTGCCTTTATTGATCAAATGGCTTCACTTTTGGGTTTATCCTTAGAAGAACTAGACCAGCTTAGTTTAAAGCATGAAAAGATATACAATATTGCCTCTAGGTGTGGTGTATTTGCCAAGTCAGATATCCAGCCCCTACTAAATCAAGGCGCTAAAAAAGCAGATGTTTCAGCAAGCATCTACCAAGCAGTTGTGGATCAAACCATAGGTGGCCTGGCCCAAGGGAGAGAGATCAAAGGGCGTATTGCCTTTCTAGGTGGCCCATTAACCTTTCAAAAGGGACTTAGAGACCGGTTTAAGGAAAGCCTTGGATTGAGTGAGGAAAATGCTGTTCTGCCTGATAATTCAGAATTCTATGTTGCCCTTGGCGCAGCCTTGTATAGTCGGGAGGTAAGGCCAAAAGCATACAGTGAAATTAGGGACCGTATTAACCATTCAGCTAACTTAAAGGTAACCGATGGTAGTCTCCCTCCCTTGTTTATAAGTCAAAAAGAATATGATGACTTTAGAAAAAGACATTCAAAAAGCAGGGCCAAACATATAGATATATATAGCTATTCTGGTGATGCATATCTAGGTATAGATGCAGGCTCTACTACATTAAAGCTTGTTCTAATAACTCCTAATGGTGAAATCCTCTATTCATATTACAAGCCTAACTTTGGAGAACCTATTCCCCTAGTAAAAAAGCAGCTTGCAAAAATTTATGACCTATGTGGTAATAGAATCAATATAAAATCTGCTGCTTCAACCGGCTATGGCGAGGACCTTATTAAGAGAGCTTTTCATTTAGATGGAAACCTAGTGGAGACCGTTGCCCACTATTATGCTGCCAAGTTCTTCGAACCAAATGTTGACTTTATACTAGACATAGGTGGCCAGGATATAAAATGCTTTAGCATAAGAAACAATTCTATCGACTCTATTATGCTAAACGAGGCCTGCTCATCTGGCTGTGGCTCCTTTATTGATACATGTGCCCAGACCTTAGGCTTTGATATTTCTAAGTTTGCGGACCTAGCCCTATTTGCAAAGCATCCTGTTAACCTAGGCTCAAGATGTACTGTTTTTATGAACTCTTCAATAAAACAAGCTCAAAAGGACGGGGCAGGTGTCGATGATATAGCAGCAGGCCTAGCAGTTAGTGTTATAAAAAATGCCCTATACAAAGTGATACGGATCAGCGACCCTAGTAAGCTTGGTCAAAACATTGTTGTGCAGGGAGGTACTCTTTTAAACGATGCCATACTTAGAAGTTTGGAACTTGAAACAGGCAAGTATGTCATCCGTCCCTCCATATCAGAGCTAATGGGTGCCTTTGGTGCTGCCTTGTATGCTAAATCCTTGAGTAAAACTAAGTCTTCTCTCATAACAAAAAGTCAGCTTGATAGTTTTACTCACACTTCTAAGGGAGTAGTTTGCCAGGGCTGCACTAATAAATGTAGTCTAACTGTGAATAGGTTTAGTGATGGCAATAGATATATATCAGGCAACCGATGTGAAACCCCCCTAGGCAAGAAGGGTAAAAAGAGTCTTCCTAATATATATAGTTATAAGCTAGAACTTTTAAAGGCCTTTACTCCCAAACCAGGTAAGCTAGGCAAGATAGGAATACCTATGGGGCTTAATATGTATGAGAATCTACCCTTTTGGCATACTCTTTTAAGTCATATAGGCTTTGAAGTAGTAGTATCGGGGATTTCCCAAAGGGAGACCTACCTAAAGGGGCAACACACTATACCCTCTGATACGGTATGTTACCCGGCAAAGCTAATGCATGGGCATATTGAAAACCTTTTAGAGATGGGCATAGATACAATCTTTTATCCCTGCATGCCCTACAACACTGACGAGGGTTTAGGCGACAACCATTACAACTGTCCTATTGTAGCCTATTACCCTGAGTTATTAGCTGCTAATATTAAAAGGTTAAATGAAATAAGATTTTTAAATCCTTATTTTAATCCTACTAACCCAAGAAATTTTGCTTCTACCATAAGTCAATTTTTTAAAGATGAGTTCAAGGTTCCTATCAGAGATACGAAAAAGGCTATTAAGATGGCACTAGCGGCCTATGATCGATACCGGTTAGCCATATATGATTATGGCCAAAAGGCTATAGACTATGCAAACAAATATGGCTATCCCATCATTGTTATTGCAGGTAGGCCCTACCATATAGATCCTGCAATCAACCATGGGATGGATCTATTGATAAACTCACTAGGCCTTGCTCTTATCTCAGAGGATTGTGTTAGCCAGTNTACCGAGAGATTTAGCATAAATGTCCTCAATCAATGGACATACCATTCTAGGATGTATGCTGCTGCAAAGTTTGTATCCCAGCATGATAATATGCAGCTTGTTCAGCTAGTTTCATTTGGTTGTGGCCTAGATGCAATTACATCTGATGAAATAAAGGATATCTTGGAGAATAACGGCAAGCTTTATACNCAAATAAAGATAGATGAAATAAGTAATCTAGGGGCTGCACGGATAAGACTGCGCAGTCTAGTAGCTGCCACTCAATTACAAGGAGGAAGCACAGGTGCATGATAGGTTTCAGTATGAAAAAGACCAAAAAGTAGTCTTTACTAAGGAAATGAAGGAATCTTATACAATCCTTTGTCCCATGATGCTCAAAATACAATTTAGGATATTTAGAGATATATTTATTAGGCATGGCTACAAGCTAGTACTCTTAGAAACAGAGCATTCNGCTATAGTAGATGAAGGCCTGCAAAACGTCCACAATGATACCTGCTATCCTGCACTTTTGGTGATTGGCCAGCTACTAGATGCTCTNAAAAGTGGCAAGTATGATATTAATAAAACAGCTCTTTTGATTACCCAAACTGGCGGCGGCTGCCGTGCCTCTAATTACATACATCTACTTAGAAAGGCATTAAAAAAGAATAATCTAGAGCATGTCCCTGTGATATCACTTAATGCCTCTGGCCTTGAAAGAAATCCAGGTTTTAAACTAAGTCTACCCCTAATAATCAAGCTAGCATATGCCTTAATATATGGAGATTTATTAATGCTATTATCAAACCAGACTAGGCCCTACGAAATAAATAAAGGTGACACCGATCGCTTAGTTGATAGGTGGTCAAAGAAAGTAAGCAATGAGGTTAGAGGCGTCACCTTATTTAAAAATAAAAAGGTAAAGAAAGACTTAGTGAATATGGTCGCAGACTTTTCCAAAATTGATATGAAAAGGACAGAAAAAATCAAGGTTGGCATAGTCGGTGAAATATATATGAAGTATTCTCCCCTTGGTAATAATGACCTTGAGGATTTCCTACTCTCAGAAGGGGCAGAGGTATTTGTACCAGGATTATTGGACTTTATTATCTATTGTGTAGACAATACCATAACTGATTTTAAAATGTACAAGATGGATAGGTTAAAGGGCCTAGTATCAATGGTTGCCAAAAAGTATCTGTTAAAGCTTCAAAATATGATGATAAGCGCTGTTGAATCATCCCCTATATTTAACCCTCCTGCCTCCTTTGAAAAAATCAAATCCTTGGTTAAGGGCTATGTTAGCAGCCGTAACAAGATGGGTGAGGGCTGGCTATTACCTGCTGAAATGCTAGAACTAATAAGCGCTGGTTACGAGAATATAGTTTGTACACAGCCCTTTGGCTGCTTGCCAAACCATATTGTTGGCAAGGGGATGATAAGAAAAATTAGAGAAAACCATCCTAATGCCAATATAGTAGCAATTGACTATGATCCTGGTGCCACAAGAATCAACCAGGAAAATCGGATAAAGCTAATGTTATCGGTAGCTAAGACAAAACAAAAGTTTGCTAATATAGTATAAAGCACTTAGAGCTAAGGCTTGATAAGACTTAAGTAAAATTGATTCTAAATTAATGCTCCTAGTAAAGCCTAAGTAAGAGGCTNCTAGGAGCATTTTTCTTTTAAACTATTTAACTAGTAACTTTATCTAATGAGAAAGTTCTTAGTAACCATTAGGGTTTTGGGTCTGCCATCGCCATGTATCCTCGCACATCTTGTCAAGACCAAACTTGGCCTCCCATTTAAGGTCATTTTTTGCCTTTGTAGGGTCTGCATAGCATATGGCAATATCACCAGGCCGTCTATTAGTTATTTCATAAGCTATCTGCCTATTAGATGCCTTTTCAAAGGCCTTTACCATATCAAGTACAGAATAGCCATTGCCAGTACCCAGGTTATAGATGACTAGACCACACTTTTGTTCTAGTTTTTTAAGGGCTGCTAGATGTCCATCAGCCAGGTCCATTACATGTATGTAATCTCTTACCCCTGTGCCATCCTTTGTATCATAATCATCACCAAAAACCTGTAGCTTTTCCAGCTTGCCTATAGCTACCTGGGATATATAGGGCATTAGATTATTTGGTATATCATTTGGGTCCTCCCCTATCATACCACTCTCGTGGGCACCTACTGGATTAAAATATCTAAGGATAGCTATATTCATACTAGGATTTGCCTTGTATACATCCTGTAACATCTGTTCAATCATAAGCTTTGTATAACCATAGGGATTTGTAGCAGAAAGGGGGAAGTCCTCTTTGATAGGTACCGACTCTGGCTGCCCATAAACTGTAGCTGATGAAGAAAAGACAAAGTCCTTTACATTAAACTCTTGCATTACTTTTATAATGTTGATAGCTGATAAAAGGTTGTTATGATAGTAAGAAAGTGGATATTGAACTGACTCCCCTACTGCTTTATAGGCGGCAAAATGAATAACTGCTCCTATGGTATGGTCACTGAAAATTTGTCTTACCTTTTCCTCATCGCATACATCAACGGGATAAAAGTCTACTTTTTTCCCTGTTATTTTCTCTACTCTTTTTAGTGCTTCTTCCTTGCTATTACTAAGGTTGTCTGCTACTACTACTTCATAACCTGCATCAAGTAGCTGGACACATGTATGGCTACCTATATAGCCAGCTCCTCCTGTTACTAAGACCTTCATAATTACCAAGCTCCTCTACCTTGTTATAAAATAATTGTATAACCTGTGTCAGTTAATAACAAGCACAATAATAGTATTACATATAAAAAGCCGCATTTTGCGGCTGCTTAACAAGCTAATCTTATTTACTTATTCTGGATTTTGTGTAATATTATAAAACCGTTTTCCTCAATGGTTTTTTCAATTTCACTAGTATCCATGGAGTTTATACCAACGACTATTGCACTTTTCCCATGCTCGCCTCTATAGACAGCGACCCGAGTTATATTGGCCCCGAACTTGCTTATAATGCTAGTGAGGTTGGACATTATGCCAGGTTCATCAATTGCTTCTATTGTGAGCCTAGTTCCCTTTTCCCTAAAGCCTAATAGCTCAATAAATGAATCAAATATATCGCTTTCTGTGATGATTCCTACCAATTTGTCGTCTTCTACTACAGGCAAAAACCCTACCCTCTGGTCTCTCATAAGGGTTGCTGCTTCTTCTAATAGGGCATCAGGTGAAATAGTTACTATATTTTTAGACATTATATGCTTGATCTTGGTCTTTGACAATAAGTAAGTAATCTCACCTACACTAAAGGTAGTAGCTTTAGAAGGTGATGCAGATTGTATGTCCTCCCTTGAAACAATCCCTACNAGCTTATTGTTTTTCATAACGGGCAATCTTTTTACACCGTTCTCAACCATGATGGCATGNGCATCGGGTATAGTTTGATCAGGTGAAATCGTATGTGGATTTCTAGTCATCTTATTCTTAACAAACATCTGCTTAACCCCCTAAGTATGCCTTTTTGATAGCATCACTCTTTAAAAGCTCCTGTCCACTTCCACTCACTCTAATAGAACCGTTTTCAAGTACATAGGCACGGTTTGCAATTTGTAGTGCCATATTCGCATTTTGCTCAACAAGAAGTATGGTTGTACCAGCCTCATTTATCGTCTTTATTATACTAAATATTTCTTGGACTAGCAATGGGGCTAAACCCATCGAGGGCTCATCTAGAAAGAGTATCTTTGGTTTGCTCATCAATGCCCTGCCTATAGCTAGCATCTGCTGTTCTCCCCCTGAAAGGGTACCAGCAGCCTGCTTTCTTCGCTCGTGGAGTATAGGAAAGTGTTTATATACCTGCTTTATATCTTGGGCAATCCCTGCCTTGTCCCTGCGTAGGTAGGCTCCAAGCTCTAGGTTTTCTAGTACAGTCATTTCAGTAAATACATGCCTTCCCTCTGGTACATGGACTATACCATTTTTAACCCTATCCTTTGCAGACATGTTAATTATGCTTTGGCCATTTAAAAGGATATCTCCTGACCTAGCTTTAATAAGTCCTGATATTGCTCTTAAGCTTGTGGTTTTTCCAGCACCGTTGGCACCGATTAGGGTGACTATCTCACCTTCATTAACTGATAATGAGATACCTTTGAGTGCATGAATTACCCCAAAATATACATTTAAGTCTCTAACCTCAAGCATCTTCGACACCCTCTCCAAGATAGGCCTTGATGACCTGTTCATTTGTTTTTACTTCTTCTGGTGTCCCTTTTGCTATGACCATACCAAAGTCTAGCACATAAATTCGCTCACAAATCTTCATTACTAAGGACATATCATGTTCTATAAGCAATATAGTTAGATCAAATTTTTCCCTGATTCTTTTAATAATTTCGGAAAGACGCATGGTTTCTGCAGGGTTCATACCAGCTGCAGGCTCATCTAAGAGCAAGAGCTTAGGCTTTGTAGCTAATGCACGGGCAATCTCTAAGTGACGTTGCTCTCCATAGGGCAAGTTTTTAGCTAACTCATCCTTTTTATCTGCTAGATCAAAAATTTCTAATAACCTTAGACTTTCCTCAACTAATCTATCCTCTTCCCTTTTAAAGCTTGGTAGGTGCAAAAAGCCAGACAATAAGCCATAGGCTACATTCTTGTGCATAGCAATACGGACATTATCTAGCACAGTTAGCTCCTTAAAGAGCCTGATGTTTTGAAAGGTTCTGGCTAATCCCTTACTGCATATCTTGTGGGGCTTTAAGCCCTCAAGTGCTATTTCTTGGCTACCATCGGCTAGTGTAATTGTGCCATGGGTTGGCCGGTATACTCCTGTTAGTAGATTGAAAACAGTAGTCTTACCTGCACCATTTGGTCCTATCAAGCCTACTAGCTCACCTTTATTTATTTCCATGTTAACATTAGCAACTGCAGTTAAGCCTCCAAAGGACTTGGTAAGTTTATTTATTTTCAACAGGGTCATTATCCAAATCCTCCTTTGCAGTAGTTTTTTTCTCTTTTCTAGACCTAAGAGCCTTAAACTTTTCTCCAATAAAGGCGCGCCAATCTCCTAGCATCGCAATGGAGAGCTCTCTAGAACCTAAGAGCCCACCAGGCTTAAAGATCATTATTATAATAAGTAACAATGAGTATAGGATCATCTGCACATCTGAGAATGCTTGCAAGAAGGAAGATACCAAGGCTAATACTATGGCAGAGACTACTGATCCTGAAAGGCTACCCAATCCCCCAAAAACTACTATTACAAGAATATTAACAGACTTGTTAAAGTTAAATATATCAGGTTTTATCACATAAAAATAGGATGCATATAAGGCTCCTGCAATACCTGCAAAAAATGAACCTATTGTAAAGGCCATAACCTTGTATTTGGTAGTATTTATGCCCACTGCCTCCGAAGCAGTCTCATCTTCCCTAATGGAAATGCAGGCCCTACCATGAGTTGATTTCAAGAAATTTGATATAAAATAGACAGTAATAACTGTAAATATAAACAACCAAGTCCAGTTGACGAATCGTTTAGTTAATAGGCCTGCTGCCCCATTGGTGATATCATCCATATTNATAAAGATTATACGAATGATTTCAGACATACCCAAGGTTGCTATTGCAAGATAATCACCCCGTAAACGGAGGGTAGGTAGACCAACCAAATAGCCAGCTATAGAAGCTACTATAGCAGCAGCAAGTACCCCAAGAATAAAACCCCATGTTGTAGGTATGCGGGCTGTTATCAAAGCACATGTGTAGGCACCAATGGACATAAAGCCTGCATGNCCAAGGGAAAATTGGCCTGTANAACCAGTGATTAGGTTTAGACTAACTGCAAGTATTATATTGATAAATATCGTCACTAGTGTCGCCTGCATATAATCATTTATTATATTTGTAGATACCAACACCTGTATAATTATATAGGTCAACACCAAGGCTGTTAGCATTTTAAAGCCCTTTGCTTTAAGTATCTTTTTCACTGCTTACACCTTCTCTCTGACATTCTTGCCAAGTAGGCCAGTAGGCTTGACGATTAGTATAAATATTAGTATAGCAAAGACAACAGCATCTCTAAACATTGATCCACCATAACCAGCAACCATTGTCTCTACCATTCCTATAAAATATCCACCGAGCATAGCACCTGGAATTATACCTATTCCTCCAAAAACGGCTGCAACAAAGGCCTTTAAGCCAGGTAGCAGACCCATTAAGGGGTTTATTGAATTGTAGTATACTCCTACCAGGACACCAGCTGCTCCTGCTAGGGCAGAGCCTATGGCAAAGGTAAAGGATATTGTAGTGTCTACATTTATGCCCATTAATTGAGCTGCTTCTGTATCAAGAGATACTGCCCGCATTGCTTTTCCGATCCGAGTTCTTTTAACTATGAACTGTAGTAGAATCATCAATATAATGGTGGTAGCTAGTATTAGAACCTGTTTCATGTTTATGGTTATCCGGCCTATATCAAAGCTTTTTGCAAGTAAGCCATCTATCTGTGGATATACCCTAACTTGAGGAGATGCTATTAGTATCATCCCATTTTCAAGCAAGAGTGAAACCCCTATAGCAGTGATTAGGACAGCTATTCTAGTAGCATTTCTCAATGGCCTATATGCTATTCTCTCTATTAATACACCTAGAATAGTACAAATAGCCATGGCTATTAATAGGGCTGGTATTAGGCCTAGCTTAAGGCTCGTTATACATACAAAGCCTATATATGCACCTATCATATATACATCACAATGGGCGAAATTGATAAGCTTGATGATACCATATACCATTGTATAGCCAAGGGCAATCAGTGCATATATGCTCCCTAGGGATATGCCGTTTATGATCTGTTGTAATAGCTGGTCCATCAATATTACCTTCCTTTTATCATCTTCCTTTATAATTTTTCACAACTATGGGTTTATAAAAAAATACATATAAGTGGGTAAACCCACTTATATGTTATTACTTTAACCTTTTATCTATCTAAAGTCAATTAATTACCTGCCCTGATGGAAGAAACCTGTTTTCCATTTTCTAGCTCAATGATTATAACTGCTTTTACAGTATTATGGTTCTCATCTATAGAGAATGAGCCTGTAACTCCCTCAAAATCCTTGGTGGATGCAAGGGCTTCTTTTAAGGACTCGCCATTTATCTCTTCTGCCCTGCTCAGCCCGTCTGCAATAAATTTTGCCAGGTCATAGCCTAGAGCGTTAAAAGCATCAGGTTCTTTATTATATTTTGCTTTAAAGTTTGTAATAAAGTCTTTTACTACCTTGCTCTCATCTAATGAGGAGTAATGGTTAGAAAAATACACATTAGTTAGAGCATCCTCGCCAGCTAGGTTAACAAGCTCAGGGGAGTCAAAACCATCAACGCCCAATATTGGTACATCGATACCCATAGCTCTAGCCTGCTTTATTATTAAACCTGCTTCATTGTAATAGCCAGGGATAAAGATAACATCAAAATCCTGCCCTGTTACGCTAGTTAATATAGCATTAAAATCAGTATCGCCTTTAACATATGCGAGCTCTGATACTACAGTTCCACCACCTGCTGTAAAGGTGCGATTAAAGTTTTCTGCAAGTCCCTTTCCATAGTCACTTGAGTTGTCCTTAATTATGATTGCCTTTTCTTTCTTAAGATTATCAAGTGCAAAGTTAGCCATGGCAGTTCCTTGATATGAGTCAGTATAGCAAATACGGAAGGCGTATTCCTTAAGATTACCTGATTCATCTATTGTTACATTGTCAGCTGTTGCAGAACCAGAAGCCACTGGGATTTTGTTGTCAATAGCTACTGGGATTGTAGAATTAAAGCTGCCAGATGTAGCAGGCCCCATTATTGCAACAACCTTGTCTTGGTTAATAAGCCTTGTGGTTAATGTCATAGCAGTTGATTCTTCGGACTTGTTGTCATACTTAACAGCTTCTATCTTTTTACCATTTACGCCACCAGCTTTATTTATCTCTTCGATAGCTAGCTCTATTCCTTCAACAGAGCTCTGACCATAGGTAGCTACCCCACCGGTAAGCTCATAGTTAATTCCAACCTTAATTACATCATCTGTCTTGGAATTATTGCATCCAGCAAATAAGGCGAATATCATTATAAGTACTAATCCTATACTAAGCTTTTTCATTTTCTTCTCCTCCAGAATTTATTTATAAAATGATACTATACATGTTGATGAACGTCAAGCACTTTAGCAAATTAAACTAGTAAATTTTATTATTTATATACCTTTACCACTTTTAAAGCTTTTATCTTATGCACTTTATTAGGTTTAAGTGGTGTTATCCTATAATAAAAGGCCCTAACATGACTCACTAGTAGTCATCTTAGAGCCCTTATATATAGTCTATGCATCTTGTGCTTTAAGTTGAAGGTAAGCTTTAAGTTTTTATAGAATCTAAATTATATGATTATCTTATTCTACCCTACTTTGTCTTAAGGATAGCAGCTTTGGGAAATGCTGCTTGGCTAGCCACTCCATCTCCGAGTCTCCTATGACTGTTGTTCTACCACCAGCATATTCAGTATCTATCCATTCTTTTATCTTGGCTATTCTTTCATCTCTTTTGTCAATTCTATCGTCTCCCTTTAAGGAAAAATAGTTATTTAGCCAACCTGCTATACCAGCTGCTCCAGAATGGGCGTCAATCATTATCACTGGAGGGCGACCAAGTATAGTGGCTGTATCAAATATATTATATATCTCCTCATTTTTTAATAGGCCATCTGCATGTATACCAGCTCTTGTTGCATTAAAGGCTCTACCTACAAAGGGAGTCCTAGGCGGAATCTCATAGTTTAACTCGTTTTCGAAGTATTCTGCTATCTCAGTTATTACCTTTAAATCCATCCCATCACTTGTACCCCTAAGCTGTGTATACTCCATAACCATAGCCTCTAGAGGGGTATTACCTGTTCTCTCTCCAATCCCCAGTAGAGAAGTGTTTATGGCACCTGCTCCATAGAGCCATGCTGCTGTTGAGTTGCTTACTGCCTTATAAAAGTCGTTATGTCCATGCCATTCTACCCACTCTGATGGTACTTCTCCATAGTTGATAAGGCCATATATAATTTGAGGAACACTGCGTGGCAAGGCTACACCTGGTATGCTCACTCCTAAACCTAAGGTGTCACAGGCCCTTATTTTCACTGGCATCTTTGCCTCTTTTGATAATTCCATTAGCTTGTTGACAAAGGGAAGTACAAAGCCATAAAAATCTGCACGCGTTATGTCCTCAAGATGGCACCTTGGTATTATACCAGCATCAAGAGCAGAGGAAACAATCTCTAGATACATACTCATAGCCTGAGACCTGTTCATTTTTAGCTTCTTGAATATATGGTAATCCGAACAAGAAACAAGTATACCTGTCTCCTTTATCCCTATATCCTTTACTAGTTGGAAATCTTCCTTTTTAGCTCTAATCCAGGCTGTAACCTGGGGGAAGTCATATCCCTTTTCCATACACTTTTCAACTGATTTTCTGTCTACCTCTGTGTATAAAAAGAACTCACTTTGCCTTATCACGCCACTACCATTATCAAGCTTGTGCAAGAGATCAAAAAGATGGGAGATCTCTTCTGTAGTATATGGAGATCTAGATTGCTGGCCATCTCTAAAGGTTGTATCTGTAATATAGAGCTTTTCTGGTATGTTCATTGGAACAATTCTATGATTGAACACCAGCCTTGGGACCTCATTATATGGATATATATTTCTAAATAGGTTGGCCTCATTAACCTCCCGAAATTGGAACTCAATCTCCATCATTCTGCTTTTCTCATTAAACTTTACGTTCATCTACATCCTCCTATTTAATCCTAGTCTTTATAACACAAAAGCGATCTTACCAGTAGGTAAAAATCGCTTTAAAGGCATATAATATACTTCCCTTCAAAGCTTCCGAGGTTAGCTGTCGGATTCGGACTGAAAAGGATAGCCCTACCAGATTTCTCCGGATTCACCCCAATTGAATGGTTCCCCCGTATTCTACACCTTTAGTGTAGAAACTCAGCATTAACTATTTCTATTTTTTATATTATATTATATTCCTGATTGCTAGTCAAATTTTACTAGCAATTTCCTTTTATATTTTTAATGTAGACAAACAGTTTTTATGATAGAAGGGCTCTGTCATTCGCAAATTCTTCGCCACTAACCTTGCCAAATCTATCTAATAGGGCTTCAACTGTTAACTTCTTTTTATCTTCTCCATTTATATCTAATATTATCTGACCCTCATGCATCATAATAAGTCTGTTTCCATGCTTTATAGCGTCGCGCATGTTATGCGTAACCATCATGGCGGTTAGATTATGTTCTTTTATAATCTGGTCAGTTATCTCAAGGACCTTTTTTGCTGTTTTAGGGTCAAGGGCAGCTGTATGCTCATCTAATAGTAAAAGCTTTGGCTTTTTTAAGGTAGCCATTAGAAGGGTCAAGGCCTGACGCTGACCATTGGATAAAAGTCCCACCTTTGTAGTCATCCGTTCTTCTAGTCCTAGACCCAAGGTCTTTAGCTGTTCCTTGAACAGGCTCCTTTCCTTGTTGGAAATGCCCCACGAAAGGCCTCTTTTCTTGCCTCTCCTGTAGGCCAAGGCTAGGTTTTCCTCTATCCCCATATTAGAAGCAGTACCCATCATTGGATCTTGGAAGACTCTACCTAAGACTGTGGCACGCTTGTGTTCAGGCAGGTTTGTAACGTCAGTATTTTCTATAACTATTGATCCCCTATCAATGGGATACACACCAGCGATACAGTTTAGGAGGGTGGATTTTCCTGCACCGTTGCCTCCAATTATGCTTATAAAATCGCCCTGCCGAACATGTATACTTGTATTTATAAGGGCTTCCTTTTGGTTACAAGTACCTGAGTTAAATGTTTTATATAATCCATTTACTATAAGCATATCAATCTACCCCCATTGAGGATTTTTTCAAGGTCTGTAGGTATTCCTTGAAAATTGGTAAGGCCAAGGCAATGGCTACGGTAATTGCTGTAAATAGCTTAAGGTCATTTGCAGGCATACCTAGTTTAAGAACAAAGGCTATTATCACACGGTAAATAACTGCTCCTAAGACTAGGGAGATAAGCTTGCTTAAAAAGCCATTCCTTGAGAATAGCACTTCTCCTATTATTACTGAGGCAAGCCCTATTACTATGGAGCCTGTTCCCATTTGTATGTCAGCAAACCTTTGGCTCTGAGCAATGAGTCCACCACTGACTGCCACAAGGCCATTGCTAAGTACTAGGCCTATCACTATGGTAAGGTCAGTATTCACACCCTGGGCCCTTACCATGTGGGGGTTGTTGCCTGTAGCCCTAATAACGCTNCCGATTTCAGTGCCAAAGAACCAATACAGTATTGCCACCAGTATAGACACACATATAAGGCCNACTACAATAGCAGCATTGTTTTGATTAAGCCCCATGGCCTGAAAGGGCATATAAACAGTTTCAGCCCGTATAAGTGAAAGGTTTGATGTACCCATAATTCTTAAGTTTACAGAGTACAAGGCTATCATGGTTAAAATACCTGACAGCAGGGCTGGAATCTTTAGTTTGGTATGAAGAATTCCTGTAAATAGGCCAGCTANCATACCNCCAAAGAAGGCCAAAATTATAGCCAGGTATGGATTAACGCCCCCTGTTAAGGCCTTTGCTGCAATCGCTGCCCCCATAGTAATACTGCCCTCAACAGTCAGGTCAGCTATGTTCAGTATACGGTATGTTATATATACCCCTATGGTCATTATTGCCCATAGTAGACCAAGGGATATGGCACCTGTAATAATTTGAAGCATTATATTTCACCCGTCTCTAGTTTTATTCGCTACCTACAATATAGTCTTTATACTTGTCTGGTATATCAATACCTATTGCTTCTGCTACATCTTTGTTTATTGCATAATCAAACTTTTCTAGTGTCTCTATGGGCATTTCCTCGATCTTTGCTTTTCCGCTTAGGACTCTAACTGCCATTTTTCCTGTTTGATAGCCCAAATCATAGTAATTTATACCCAAGGTTGCAAGACCGCCGCCCTTTACCATGTTGGATTCACCACAAACTACAGGCGTTTTTGACTCTACAGTTACACCATATACTACAGGCATTGCTGATGCAAAGACGTTGTCAGTTGGAATATAAATACCATCACATTGTGTAACTATTGATTGGGTCGCCTGCTGGACCTCGTTTGTGTTTGTAACAGTAACCTCTACATAGTCTAGGCCCTTGCCCTCTATTACACCCTTTGCGATCTGAGCCTGTAGGACAGAATTATCCTCACTTGATGTATAAAGGACTCCTAAAGTCTTTATATCTGGTTTCAGTTCGATCAAAAGCTCTATCTGCTCTTTTATAGGGTTCATGTCAGTAGTACCGCTTACATTAGTTCCAGGCTTTTCGTTTGAATTTACTAGTCCTGCTACCTCATANTCTGTTATTGCAGTCCCTAATATGGGTATTTCGGTAGTCTTGCCAGCTATGGCCTGGGCTGCATCTGTTGCTATGGCCAAGACCATATCTACCTTGTTACCTACAAAGCGATCACTAATTGTGGACAGATTGTTTTGATCCCCTTGACCATTGTGATAATCAATTTTAATATTCTCACCGTCTACATAACCTTCGTCTTTTAGGGCATCTATGAAACCATTTCTAGATGCATCCAGGGCTGGGTGGTCTGCTAGTTGTATTATACCTATCTGTATTGTGTCCCCACCACCCTTGCAGCCTACTGCTAATAAGGTTAGCAATAAAACTATTATGACTACTAATGCTTTTTTCATGATTTTACCCCCTTAAATATTAATTTCTGTACATAAATTCGTTTTTAATCTGGTCTAACTAATTGGGTACTAAAAAACCCCTGTTATATTAACAGGGGCGATTATATCGCGGTACCACCTTGTCTTCGTTGTAAAACAACCTCAGTGAACAACCATCATTGTTCCTCCTAGCTCACGGTAGGACTCCGACACAGCCTACTCGGTATTTAATAATACCTTTTAGTGTGTAGCTCTTAGGATGAATTCGCGGGTCCTAACTCTGCTCTCATCTCACCAATCGAAAGCTCTCTGTTGAATCGGTTTCCCGTTACTAGTTCCTAGTCATTGCTTTTGAATAAATAGATTTAATTTTTAATTATTATACTCACAAGAAAAGTGTTTGTCAACAATTATTCTATATATATTAATATTTATGCCCTATTTAGCTTTAAGTTGTATGTACTATCATATGCAATTTATCTANTTCTTTATAAAGACCTGTCCTATATGCTTGTAATTCTTTATACTATACCGGTTTTTTCCTTAAGCAAGCCCACAAATTTGTTAGCCAAATCCTTGTCTTTTGTAGGTATTACTATCTGACTATCAAGGTTGGTTGTCAAAATTACTCTATTAATGGCAAGTAGTCTCTTTCTTTTGATCTCTTTTATATTTTTTATGGGTATTTTTAAGGATTTAACCCTTCTTTTCATAAATTTAAAGTACTGAGTCCTTGTTTCTATCTCAATCATAGTAGAGTTCAACTCTGCCTTTGTTTCAATAGACCTTATCTTAAGTAATAAAAAACTGTTTACCCAACTAAACATAAAGCTGGTTACTTGGCAGTTATTGCATACTTCNGCCTGTGCGCTGTTCATCCTGCTATGCCCCCTGAGTGATAGTNTTTCGACAAATGNTATCGAATCTCGTAGAATATTGTAGAAATATGTATTGATTATATGACCGCTTCCTATATTAGTCAATAGCTTATTACAAATAGTAAATTTTTTTAATAAGTATTTAATAAATTGTTAATAATTTATAGTCCTAAAGCCTATAGACTTTGTGGTATACGTAGCTTTTAACATACAAAGCCTGTCATTTTGTCTGCTTTCACCTGCAAAATCTTATTCTCTATTTAGGGTAAAAATATAAAAGAACACACTTTTCTAAGATTAGTAAAAGTGTGTTCTTTTATGGTGCGGATAAGAGGACTTGAACCTCCACCGAATTGCTCCGACTAGAACCTGAATCTAGCGCGTCTGCCAGTTCCGCCATATCCGCAGGACTTATAGTGCAGTAGCTTTATTTTAATATAAATAAATTATTATTTCAATATATGATTAATTATTTTTCACTTTTTGCTTTCTTTGTTAGCCTCTAATATCCTCTTTAGGTAGATACCTGTGTAGGAGTCCGAACAAGCACTTATCTGTTCAGGTGTCCCTGTAGCCACTAACCTGCCCCCTTCGTCTCCCCCTTCTGGTCCTAAATCGATTATATGGTCGGCTGTTTTTATAACATCGAGATTATGTTCAATTACAACTACTGTATTACCTTCNTCCACTATCCTGTGTAATACACTCAAGAGCTTGTCNACATCATCAAAGTGTAGGCCTGTTGTAGGCTCGTCTAGTATATAAATTGTTTTCCCAGTAGCTCTCTTGCTTANCTCAGCTGCTAGCTTTATACGCTGTGCCTCCCCACCTGATAGGGTTGTAGATGACTGACCCAATTTTATATAAGAGAGGCCCACATCATATAGGGTTTGGATCTTCCTTTGAATTGATGGGATATTTTCAAAGAAATCTAGAGCCTCCTCAACTGTCATCTCCAAGACATCATAAATGCTCTTTCCCTTGTATTTAACCTCTAGGGTCTCCCTATTATATCGTTTTCCCTCACATACATCACAGGCTACATAGACATCTGGCATAAAGTGCATCTCTACCTTGACTATGCCATTGCCGCTACATGCTTCGCACCGTCCACCCTTGACATTGAAGCTAAACCTACCCTTTTTATAGCCCTTGATCTTTGCTGATGTAGTTGAGGCGTATAGGCTCCTTATTAAATCAAAAACACCAATATAGGTGGCAGGATTTGACCTAGGTGTCCTGCCTATGGGACTTTGATCTATATCTATAACCTTGTCTAGTTGCTCAATACCCTCTACTCTCTTATGTTTTCCAGCTAGCAAGGCCTTGCGGTTAAGCTTTGTAGTTAAGACCTTGTAGAGTGTCTCATTAACTAGCGAACTCTTACCAGACCCCGATACACCTGTTACACAATTAAAGACACCTAAATTAAAGGTTACATCGATATTTTTTAGGTTATTGGCCCTGGCACCATATATGGTAAGGTACTTGTCTGTCTTTCTCCTTTGACTTGGTATTGGTATAGACTTGCTTCCACTTAGGTAAGCACCAGTAATTGACCTAGGATCCCTTATGATATCCTCTACAGTACCAGCAACTATTACCTCACCTCCAAGGACTCCAGCACCTGGCCCTATATCTATAATGTGATCGGCAGACCTAATGGTTTCCTCATCATGCTCAACCACTATTACTGTATTTCCTAGATCTCTCATTTTATGAAGGGCCTTTATTAGTCTATTGTTATCCCTTTGGTGTAGACCAATGCTAGGCTCATCTAATATATAGTCAACTCCTACTAGGCCTGAACCTATCTGGGTGGCTAGACGAATCCTTTGCATCTCTCCTCCCGATAATGTATTAGCTGCCCTTGATAGGGTCAGATAATCAAGACCAACATCCACTAGAAAACGAAGCCTTAGCCTTATCTCCTTAAGCAATTGTTTTGCTATAGCCTCTTCTTGCCTATTAAGTCTCAAGTTTTCAAAAAACCTATCACATTCTTTGATAGACATATCAGTTAGGTCTGCAATATTAGTCTTTCCTATAGTAACTGAAAGGGACTCCTTTTTTAGCCTCTGACCATGGCAGGATGCACAAGGAATAAAGCGCATAAACTTTTCATATTCGGCCCTTATCTCTGCATTACTCGTTTCGTTATAATGCTTTTCCACATTTTTAATTAGGCCTGCGAACCTTATATCGTGTACGTCTCCTCCCCATTGTCCACTATAGTATACCTTTACAGTTTTATCGGTCCCCTTTATGATGATATCCTGTATCTTCTTTGGGTAAGAATCAAAGGGAAGATCTAATCTAAAGTCAAACTCTTCTGCTAAGGCATCTAAAATTGCCCGCGTAAAGCTTCCTTTCTTTTTGCTTGATTGCCAACCATAGGCGACAATTGCCCCTTCATCTATGCTCAAGCTCTTATCGGGTATCATAAGGTCTACGTCAAACTCCATCTTGTAACCTAGGCCTGTACATGTAGGACAGGCCCCAAAGGGGCTGTTAAACGAAAAACTCCTAGGCTCAATATCATCTATACTAATATAACAATTAGGGCATGCAAGGTCTTCACTGTAAAGTAGGGTCTCCCCCTCAAGTATATATAGCTTGAGTATCCCTCCAGACAAGGAAAATACATCTTCTATAGAATCACTCAGTCTAGTCCTTATCGCAGAATCAATAACAAGCCGGTCTACAATAAGGTCTATATCGTGCTTTTTATTTTTATCGAGCTTAATCTCTTGATCAAGCCTATATATATTTCCGTCTACCATTACCCGAATATAGCCCTTCTTTTTCGCCTGGTCAAACACTCCTAAATGCTGACCCTTTCTCCCTCTAACCAATGGGGCCATTAAGTAAATCCTTGTCCCCTTTTCAAGATTTAAGATACTGTCCACAATTTGGTCTATGGATTGCTTTTTTACCTCTCCTTTGCACTGAGGGCAATGGGGTATGCCTATCCTAGCATACAGGAGCCTAAGATAATCATAAATCTCCGTAACTGTACCAACTGTTGAACGGGGATTATGGCTTGTTGACTTTTGAGATATAGATATGGTAGGAGATATCCCCTCTATACTGTTTACGCTAGGTTTTTTTAGCTGGCCTATAAACTGCCTAGCATAGGATGATAAGGACTCAAGATAGCGTCTTTGCCCATCTGCATAGATAGTATCAAAGGCAAGCGAAGATTTCCCCGAACCGCTTAGTCCTGTAATAACAGTCATTTTATTTTTTGGTATTAAAATATCTATTTCTTTAAGGTTGTGCTCTTTGGCACCCCTGATTTTCATGTATTCTGCTATGACAATCATTCCTTTCCCTTATATGAATATCATATTATGATTCTTATTTTCTCTGCAATGGTTTTTTATGGGATATGGTTCCGACCATATCTTAACTATATTTTGCTATTTCCTATCCATTAGCATGGTCCCATCAACATCGAAAATAAACAAAATGAACAATATATCCAGTAATTCATAGGATAGTAGTAAATACACTATCAAAAAGGTGGGTCAGTATGTATAGTAATCACTATTTAAAATGGCAAAACTATGGACATATTCCAATATACAATCCTTATAACTACCCAGATCCTTGGTGGACTTATATGCCTATCTATGGACCGGTAAATCCGGATTACACAGGCTGTCCTGATTATCCCTATAGATTAAAGGATTATGGACCCAATCCCTTCACAATAAATATAGAAAAGGCAAGCCTACAGAACAACAACTTTAGAACTGCTCTATGGACAGGAGACCATCTCCAGCTTACCCTTATGAGTATTGGTGTAGGTCAAGATATTGGTCTAGAGATGCACTCAGATGTTGACCAATTTATTCGTATAGAGCAAGGTCAAGGGCTTGTAATGATGGGNAAACACAAGGATAGANTAGACTATAGACGCAAGGTTTCAAAAGACTATGCTATTTTTATACCTGCAGGGGTTTGGCACAATCTAGTTAATACAGGCAGGGTACCTATTAAGCTATATTCCATATATGCACCACCAGAGCACCCACATGGTACTGTTCACAGGACAAAGGAAGAGGCTGACCATAATCATTACTAATTAAAGTTGGCCTTTAAGCTAATTAAACCTAATGATAAGGCTGAACTCATATGAACTTGAGTTCAGCCCTTTTGTTTAAAGACTAGTATAACTTAGCGTAAAAGATTTTTACCTACTGCATTTTAAACTCTGTATAGATATGCTCATACTCTTCTAATACATCAGCTACATTTATATAAAAACTTGTGTTTTCTGCTACCTCGTCCGGGATATTTAGCATTGGGTTATTCTTGAACTCATCGGACAAGAATTCCTCTGCAGCCTTGTTTGGTGTAGTAAAGTTAGTTATCTCTGCTATCCTAGCTGCTATTTCTGGTCTCATTATAAAATCAAGGAATTTGTAGGTGTTATCCTTATTAGGAGCATCCTTTGACATTACAAAGCCGTCTATAAAGATTGGCATGCCCTCAACTGGAAAGACTGGCTCTAGCTTACTATCTGCAGCCTGGCCCTTTACTGCCTGGTTAGAATACATAAAACCTATTACTGCTTCACCGTTTACTAGGGAGTCTTCTGGTGTATTAGTCTCAAATCTAACTATATTATCGCTTAGGGCAAATAATTTTTCCTTGGCCTGTGCTACCTTTTCTGGATCCGTCTCATTGTACTCATAGCCTAAAGCCTTTAGAGCTATACCCATTATCTCAACTGACCAGTCTACTACAACTATGCTGTCCTTTAGTTCCTCCTGCCACATATCTGCATAGCCGGTAATTGGCTTGGCGCCTTTCTCAGCTACACCCTCAGGGTTAACTAGTAAAAAGGATGTGGAGATTGCATAAGGTATTGAATATTCGTTGTTTTGATCGTAATAGTTACCCTGGTATACAGGATTTATATTAGCAATGTTTTTTAGCTTGCTCTTGTCTAGCTTTTCAAGCATCCCGTTTTGCCTTAATATATCTACCATATAATCAGTAACAACTGCCAGATCATATTGGTCTGGGTTTGCCTCTAGTAGAGACTGCATATCCTCGTTTGAGGTTACTTCCTTGTAATTTACCTTGATACCGGTTTCTTTTTCAAACTCATCTATTATCTCTCTTGGAATAAAGTCTCCACCCCAGGTCATAAGGTTAACCTGGCCTGCATCCTTGCTTCCACTACATCCTACCAAAGCTACTATTAAAATAGCTGCTAAAAGCGCTGTTATCGTTTTTCTTAGTGTTTTTTTACTCATCTTNTACTCCTCCTATAATACTTTTTTGTTAAACAATTGACTTAGGCCAACTATGAAAAAGGTTCCTACCAAAATCAAGGTGCACAAGGCATTTATTTTAGGGGTAACTCCAACCCTCATCATGGAAAAAATATGGACTGGGAGCGTGGTTGAAGTCGGCCCTGACATATAAGTCGATATAATAACATCATCTAAAGATATGGCAAGTGCCAATAGGGATGATGTTATTATCGAGGGTGTAACCAGGGGCAGTATGATAGTTCTTATAATTTGCCCTCTTGTTGCACCTAGGTCCTTTGCTGCCTCAAAAATGGACTTATTTATTTCCTTTAACCTTAGCTGGACCATTATGTATACATAAGGTACACAAAAAAGTGAATGGGAAAGAACCAAGGTCAGTATTCCAAAGGGTAGTTTTAGGGCTGTAAAAAATATTAGTAATGATATCCCTAGGGCAACCTCTGGTACTAGCAAGGGTAAAAGCATAATCCCTCTTATAGTCTTTTCCATTTTTCTTGTTACATACATTGATACTATGGATGTAGCTGTACCTAAAATAGCTGATAATATGGATGTTAGTACTGCTACCTGAACACTTATTTTCAAAGATTCTACTATTACCCGATCTCTGAACAGGTCCCTATACCAGTCTAGTGTAAAACCTGTCCACTGAGCAGTTGATGGACTTTTATTAAATGAATATAGGATAACACTTAGCACTGGTATATATAATACAATGAAAAATAAAGACAAATAGAATGTACGTATTGCAGATACCCTCTTATCCATTAAAACAGTTCCCTTCCCTTATTCTTTGTTACCCTATTATATATAAGCAGAACTAGCACAACTAAAACAATCATTCCTACGGAAAAGGCTGCAGCTAGTGGTCTATTCCTTCCTCTAGTGACTTGGGTGTTAATTAGATTCCCGAGGAAAACCGTTCTGCCACCACCTAGTAGGTCCGATACAAAGAACATTCCTAGGGAGGGTATAAAGACCAAGGTAAAACCTCCAGATATACCTGGTATAGTTAGGGGTAAGGTAATATTGAAAAATGTTTTCCATTTCCCTGCTCCTAAATCATATGAAGCCTCTAAAAGCGACCTGTCAAGCTTGTCAACCGAGTTATATACTGCAATTATCATAAAGGGAATCAGCATATAGGCAGTACCTATTAAAGTGGTAGAAAACTTGTACATCATATTTAAGGGCTGATCTATTATATTTAAACCCACTAAAACATTATTGATAAGTCCGGTCTTTCCCAAAAGAATAACCCAGCCATAGGTTCTAAGCAAACTGGAAACCCAAAAGGGAAGTACAATCAAGGCAGTTACAAAGGAACGTTTCTTTGCCTTTAGCCTAGTTGTAAAATAGGCAACTGGATAGCCTATTATTAGGGTGATAAACCCGGTTAGGATTGCTAGTAAAAAGGAGTTTGCAAAGACCCTTAAATAAATTGGGTCAAACATCCGCTTGTAATTGTCTAGGCTAAACTTAAAAACAATGTTTCCTAGATTGTCTCTGGACAAAAAGCTCAACACTACAACAAATATTAGGGGCACTCCAACCAAAAAGCCAATCCAAACCAGTATTGGTATAGCAGGTGCATTTTTCTTTAAACTCTTAGCTTTAGCTTTCACTTTCCTCTATGTCCTCCATAGGTAGTATAAGGGCTCCAGTCTCTTCCCAAGATATAAATACTAGGTCTCCAATTTTATAATCACAGTCATTATTTTGATACTCTATTACAGTGAACTTTTCTCCACCTACACTAAGCTCTGTCCTAACCTGTGAGCCAGCATAATGGATAGACAGGACCTCTCCTTGTATAGAGTTTGCTCCATTTTGGCAGGATATTTTCATCTTGTCCATATGGACTGCCAGTAAAGCCTGGTCTGATTCATAGGTATGACTCCTTGAGTACCTGACCTTTACTGTGGTGTTTCCTACTTTTATGGTAAAGTATTTTTGATCTTTGTCTATTATGCTTACCTTTAATATATTTCTGTCACCTATAAAGTCAGCTACAAACAAATTGCTAGGATTGTTGTATATCTCTCTGGGACTGCCTTGCTGCAAAATCTTCCCCTTGTGAATCACCACTATTCGGTCTGACATGTTTAGTGCTTCTTCTTGGTCATGGGTTACATAAACAAAGGTGGTCTTTGCTCGTTTTTGCAAATGGGCAAGCTCTGTTTGCATGTACTTTCTAAGCTTTAGATCCAAGGCACCTAAGGGCTCATCTAGGAGCAGGATATCAGGCTCATTTATCAAGGCCCTAGCTATAGCCACCCTTTGCATTTGCCCTCCTGAAAGCTGGTCAGGCATCCTTTTTTCAAAGCCTGTCATCTGAACTAGCTCTAATACTTGTGCTACTTTTTCCTCAAGAGCCTCTCCCTTAAAGCTCTTTTTAATCCTAGGCCCATAGGCCACATTATCATAGACATTCATATGAGGAAACAAGGCATAGTTCTGAAATACTGTATTTACACTTCTTTTATTAGGAGCTAAATTCTTGATGGATCTACCCTTTAGCAGTATATCTCCTGATTGTATATTCTCTAGCCCTGCTATACATCTTAAGAGTGTGGTCTTGCCACAGCCTGAAGGCCCTAATAGGGTTAGGAACTCTCCATCATTGATATCTAGTGACACATCCTTTAAAATATGTGAATCACCATAGTATTTGTTGATATTCTTTATGCTTAGTAGAGGTCCTTGCATCTAAAGTCTCCTTCCGTTATAAATAAAACAAGCCGTCTAGGCTAGTAGCTGGCTATAATATATACTTAACCTTTATTTGTNCTTTCTAACCATAAAAAAGCCAGCACAAATATATATATAGCCTTTAATCCTTAGGCTTTCTAGGNAAACATATATAGTATATCAGAAACTTGTATCCTCTTGAAGTTGTTTAAAGGCATAATCAATATTAAAAGACTGGATTGTAGCTTTTTGTAATCCAGTCTTTTATATATCTGCTTTATCAAATCTGCCTATCTCATAGCATAGCTAGATTGTAGCTTATCCATTAAAGCCTACTATACCCAACCTCGGAGTTTTACTGCCTCTGCCACCCTTTTAATTGCAATAGTATAGGCGGCATCCCTCATATATAGGTCCTTTTCCATAGCAAGCTCATATACCCCATTAAAGGCATTGGTCATTTTGCTCTCTAGCTTTTCAAAAACCTCTTCCTTTTCCCAGAAATAATTCATACTACACTGGACCTGTTCAAAATAGCTACAGGTCACTCCTCCTGCGTTTGTAAGAAAGTCCGGTAATAGGGTAATGCCCCTATCCCTAATGAGCTTATCGCAGTCTGGAGTAGTTGGACCATTCGCCGCTTCACAAATAACCTTTACACTAGAGGATATTTCAGGGAATACTGCCGGTGTAATCTGGTTTTCCAAAGCTGCCGGGATTAGAATATCTACATCCTGCTTAATCCAGTCTTCACCAGGAAGTAGCTCATATCCATACTCTAGTGCCTTATCCTTGTCTATACTTCCAAAGGAGTCCTTTATACTGGCTAACTGTTCGATATTACAGCCGTCGGCCTTTTTAAAGGTATAAGATTTTGAGTCAGCTTGGTTCCAGCAGGAAACAGCTATAACCTTGCCGCCTAGTTCTGTATACATACGGGCTGCATACTCAGCTACATTACCAAAGCCCTGTATGCTCGCAGTTGTTGACCCAATGGGAAGATTCATCTTTGCAAGTAGGTTTTTTAGGACGTAAATAACACCATAACCAGTGGCTTCTGTCCTGCCTAGGGACCCTCCCATGCCTACAGGCTTGCCTGTAATAACACTTGGGAACCTGCCTCCAGCAATTGTTTCGTACTCATCTAACATCCAGAGCATATGCTGGCTGTTGGACATAACGTCAGGTGCAGGAACATCTAGATTGGGCCCTAGCTGACTATAGAGCTGGCGTATATATCCACGGCATAGCCTCTCTTGTTCAGCTAAGGATAGCTCTCTAGGGTCACAGACTATACCCCCCTTACCCCCTCCTAATGGAATGTCAACTACAGCACACTTCCAGGTCATCCACATAGAAAGTGCCCTAACGGTATCGGCTGTTTCATGGGGGTGAAAGCGAATTCCGCCCTTGGCTGGTCCCCTAGCATCGTTGTGTCTGACACGGAAGGCTTTGAATGTTTTAGTTGATCCATCATCCATCTTAACAGGAATAGTAAAATGGGTTTCATACATAGGTTGACGTAAAAAGCTACAAGTACCACTATCTAAGCCTAATACTGCTGCAACCTTGTCAAATTGCTCCTGGGCGTTCTTATATGGGTTATAAGCTACGGTTGACATAATATACCTCCTGGTTATCTACTTTTCTATNAATTTAAGTCTATAATCGTAAGCTAGTATCTTAAAAAAACCACTAGCCAGTAAATCATTTTTAATAATTATATAGGTGGGCTCTTAATAAGTCAAACTATTCCTTTTTATTATTTTCTATATCTTAGACTATTATTTAAGCTTTACCTAGAGTGGTTTTTTTATATCTAGACAAGCTTAAGACCTATCCTTTTACTCATAATTTCTCTTACTGCAAGTACTAAAAACATAAAATTCGATGAGGCTCCTCCTAAAACATATTCCGCTTGCTGCCATAAATAGGGAAACTCAAGTAGCTCGGGAAAGTCTGGTCTTATTAATGCAGTACCAGAAATCACTCCACCGGGAATAAAAGACCAATCAGCACGGTTGATTCCATAAGCTGTAGTTGCTGATTTAGTACCTACACCTGATACAAAAGACATAGTATTAGAGCCTGGATGGCAGCCTAAAACAAAATTAAGTGCACTAGCTATCATCTCAGGTTGAAAAATATCAGGATAAGCCTTGTGTAGAAAATAATACTCCACCCCTAACCTTTGAATGTTCCAACCTGCTCCCCAGATGCTTGGACTATAGGGTACACCATAGGGAGTAGCTGAGCATAGCTTTGTATACTGTTCATTTAGACCAGTCAAGGCTTGCCGTATACTGTTACTAAAGCCCTTATTATTGATCTTTTTTTCAGCACGTCCTAAAATCCAACCTAGCCTTTCAATGTTATTGACTATAAAATCAACTTCTGACTGCAAAAAGTCACTGTAAACTATTTGTCCGGTAGTTAGAAATAGTTCTGTAGCTGCATGAATTTTTGATACTTTAGCATCTTCTAAAGCCCTTGTAGTTTCAAAAAGCTCACTAGCGGCCTCCAAGGCTTGCTGGCTTAGGCTATCATTAAATCCCTTTAAGGCACGGGAGGCAGCCGCTAAATGAGCAGCAGTTGTGAGCTGACGCTGAGGATTGTCCTCAGTAAAGACCCAACGGTCATCATCGTTCCCCTTAATACCATCTGTTATGGTAGAGCTATCTCCAAGATGTACATATTGGCGTAGGTCATTTTCGATAATGCCACGATATAGTCTGCCTAGTACACAATAAGCAGCAACTACTGATAATACCCCATGCTCAATTTGCTGAAGTATATCGTTTTTACCATCGGGCTGATGTATTTCAGTAACCCGTCTTTCTTGATCAATGGTTGTAGCATCATAGTAGATCTTAAAGGCTTCATAGGCCAGGGCTAATGTGTAAAACTCCCCCGACTGAGACTCTACTCTAATATCAAAATCACCAGCATCGTGCCAACCACCTACATTTAGGCCTGGAACAACTTGACCTGGTTCATACTCTGTTAGGGTAGATGGTCCTTGCTTGTAACCATCAAAATGATTATAGTCTACAGGGGCCATCCGGGCATCATCATCATGGCAAAGACCATGCCAGACCCGGTATTTNTCATTTACCCGCATATGGCACATCTGGACTGGAAGGAAATACTCTAATACCGGCTGCCATANACCTCGGTCGTAAACATCTTTGGCTATTCGAAATATCGAGGACTCAGATTGGCCATAACGAACCTTGTATAGGCCCGGCTCCCTTATATGGGTAAAGTCGAATTTCAAATAATTGTACCTGAGGAAGTGTCCCCACTCTAGACCATCTGCTGAGTAAAGTGGTCTTTCNCCACCCTCTTCTATTTTAAGCAGGCTTACTTTTTCCCTTACCCTATCACGATTATCTAACTCAATAATGGCTACCTTACTTTGATTAGGATGGTAGCCTACTTGAGATATTTGGACTACTGGAGGATAAAGCCAGTCTTTAACTACACTGGGTGTTATAATCCATTCTATAACATTGTTAGTCTTTTGGGCTGGTATCTCACTACTTATAACAAACCAGCCATTATTATGGTTCATTCGTCCATCATAGAGCTTTAGGTCTGCTCCCCTACTCTCAATAGTAAGGCGGCTATAAGGATCCTCTGGCTGTATTGTTAATCTTTTTCCTACAGCATAAGGCTCAGCAATCAGGTCATCTGCAATAATTGGNTTATATTCACCAGCCTCACCTAACAGCTTTTTTAGGTCTGCCTTTGCCTGATCCTTGTTAAAATCACCTACCTCTAAATAGCTAGACGGTTGTGACATTACTGGACCATTAGCCTGTCTTGGAAAGATCCCATGTTGCTCGTCCATAATCCATGCCTTTCCAAACAAGCTTGCAGGATAAAGTTCAAGGTTAAAGCTTAATTTTCCTAGCAATTTTTCTGGTATTGGCCTATCTAAGTCCACAGTGACTTTTATGGAGTCAGCTAAGCCTGTAACAAGCAGTTTGTAGCTAAAGTCAAAGTCTGGATATACCATGGGGTTAAAGCCACTAAGATGTCTGCCTGTATCAGGAAAAGCTAGTTTTGTTCTTATTGTATTAGATGTGACATCTAGTTCGCGTTCTACTAGCCTTGGCACAGGCTGCCATTGTCCTGGTGTCTGTTCAAAACGGATATCTCCATTAGTAGCTACTCTATTGCCATGCATGATGATAACTAGACCCGATTGATGTCCCTCGGGATATGCGTCACTAAAGGCCATCACATTTACGCCATGGTTTATAAAATACCCTTTTTTATCATCTAGTTTAAATCCCTGTCTTTGTCCATCTTTAGAATTATGTTAATTTTTCATCCTGTATCTAAGCTCCTATCAAATCAAGTGATTTGTTCATCATTTTGCTCTACATATGAATTTTAATTTGTATAAATCTATTAGTAGGCTCCTTTCCTAAGTTTTTCAAGGCTGTTTGTAGCATTATTATACACTAATAGCTTAGACTTATCAGCCGATTTTCCCAATCCAATTAGTTGTTTCATATATGAGCTAGGCCTCTAATTATCCATTTTTTCAGGACATTTGGCAGGATATAGTTGAATATGGTCGAATTATTAAGTATCACTCTTAATAATAGTATTTTCCTAGTAAGTAGGGGTAAACCCCTGAGCATGAAATCTGAGGGCAAAAGTAAGAGTGCTCTGTCTACTTTACTAGTTAAAATACCAGGAAGTAAAAGTACTATAATATGAAAGTCTCCAACCAAAAAAGTAGCTTTTGTTCTGCTATTTTAATGCCATAGATTGGTCTTACTTATCTAGTCTAGATTAAAGGGTTACGCTTTAAGGAAGGAGCAAAGATGAAAAACAGGTGTGTTTATGAGCCTTTTGCTAAAAAAATTAGCAAATCATATAAAGAATGCGGTCTGTTAAAAGCCTTTCAATATAAACTATGCCTTTTTTTATCATTTGCATTACTATTAATACTTTTTGCAATAACTACTAGCCCCTGCCTTGCAAATGAGGACATGCTTATTTGGACAGAGCAAGAGCTTTCCTTTATGAAAAATCATCCTGTAATCAGACTAGGAGTTGACCCTAATTTTGTTCCCTTTGAATTTATAGATGAACATGGTAGCTACAAGGGTATAGCTGCAGACTACCTTGCTTTAGTCAGTAAAAAAACCGGCTTAGAGTTTGAAATAATAGACTTACCTTGGCCAGAGGCATATGATATGGCACTAGCTGGAGAAGTTGATGCCTTGCCTGCTATTGGCAAGACAAGTGAAAGACAAGAGCACTTCCTTTTCTCAGAACCCTACTACTATTATAAAAGGGTAATCGTAACCCGAGATATAGATACAAACATAAACAGTATTGATGATCTTGAGGGCTATACAGTCGCTGTACAGAGAAATAGCTCTCATCATAGTTATCTTTTAGATTACCCAAAAATAAATCTTAGCCTTTATGACTCTGTCGAAGCTGCCCTAACAGATGTGGCCACAGGTACTGAAAAAGCCTTTATAGGAAACTTGGCAACTACAAATTACCTGATTCGTTCCACTGGTTTGAATAATCTTAGGTTTATCTCCTTTGAAGCTGAAAAGCAACAAGCTCTACATTTTGCTGTTAGAAAAGACTTTCCAGAATTGATAAGCATTTTTAACAAGGCCCTAAGTAGTGTCACAGATAGCGAGAGGCTGGCTATAAATAATAAGTGGATAGAGCTAGACACTAGTCCTGATTATGGGCCGATATATCGTCTTTTATCTATTGCAGGGGCAATAATAACCATCATATTTTTAGTATCGGTTTTTTGGATCACTAGACTTAGAAAGGAAATCAAGCAAAGGAAGCTCATTCAANTAGACCTAGAGCAATCCAAGCTAGAGGCAGATNTAGCAAACGAGTATAAGTCAAGGTTTATGGCCAGGATGTCCCATGAAATAAGAACTCCGCTCAATGCCATTATGGGCATATCATACCTGCTAAAAAATACTGATCTAACACTAACACAATCCATGTATACCGACCGAATCACGCAAGCATCAAATAGTATGCTAAGCATTATCAATGATATCTTAGATTACTCCAAAATAGAGGCTGGTAAAGTTGAGCTTGAGATGACCTCTTTTAATATGGATCAGGTAATCCAAGACGTGGTCAACATAGTTTCATACAAAATAGAAGAGCAAAATATAGGCTTTAGATTGTCCAAGGATCCCCACCTTCCTAGCTGGTTTATAGGGGACTCAAAGCGTATTGAACAGATCCTACTAAATATCTTAAACAATGCAGCCAAGTTCACCCATTCAGGTCAGGTATCCTTGTACCTGAGACTAATAGCAATAGAAAATGATATATGTCATATGTCATTTTCTATACAAGATACCGGTATAGGTATGTCTAAAGACCAGGTGGACAAGCTGTTTAAGCCCTTTGAACAGGCAGATAGCAGTATCAACCGCCGTTTTGGTGGGTCTGGCTTAGGACTATCTATCGTAAAAAGCTTATTAGATATGATGGGTGGAAAAATAGAGGTCTTTAGTACACTAGGACAAGGGTCAACCTTTATAGTAACCCTACCCCTTACTATAGATAAGGATAAGGAGGCTATACACAAGGAGTCCTTGTCTCTTATACAGTTTAAAAACGTNAAAACCCTGGTTCTNGANAAATCAGGTGCCAATATAAACCTTATAGAAAACTACTTAAATAGCTTTGGTATTCACTGTGAGCTGACCAGCTCCGAAGTTAGTGCCCTCAATATGCTTGAGGCTGCAAATGGTAAATTCGCCAAGCCCTTTGACCTATTTATAATAGACTATTCTACCCCCTCAGAGGGTGGCTTTAATTACGTTAAGGAATTGCGAAATAATCAAAAGATTATTAAACAACCGAAAATAATAATGCTATTGCCTATGAAGAGAGAAGATTTATTCGATAGGCTAAGTGACTATTGTATTGATTTTGGAGTTGGAAAACCTATCATTCCCTCTATACTTCTTGATAGTATTCTCGATATTTTTAACCTAAATGCAGTATCTACTTCCTATAGCAAAGAAGAAAATGATTTAGAAGCAAAAATCATGATTAAGACCTATCAGATTTTGCTTGCCGAGGATAATAAGACAAACCAGCTTATCGTAAAATCACTACTAGACAAAATAGGAGTAAAAACGGTTATTGCTAATAATGGTAGAGAAGCCGTAGATATGTTTATTAAATATAAAGAGAATATTGATTTGATTTTGATGGACTTGCATATGCCAGTTATGAATGGCTTTGAAGCGATCGAGAATATTCGTAATATGTCAAGTCAGATACCTATAGTAGTCATGACGGCTGATATTACCTTAAGTGCTCAGCGTAAATTTGAGCAATTTAACATAAGCCATAGTATAAGTAAACCCTTTAACCCAGATCACTTAATAGCGACCATAAAGGATATACTACTAAAGGCTGAGTTGACCGGTAAAGTGGAAAACAACGTTTTAGACCGTCAGCTAGGACTAAAAAATTTAGCTGGGGACTNTGAGCTTTACAAAAAAGTATTAGAAAAATACTTGGAGGAAAACCTAAACACCTTAGATAGATTAAAAGAAAAATTAGATGATAAAAAATATTTAGACGCAGCACAAATAATTCACAAGGTAAAAAGTAGTTCTGGAAGTATAGGTGCTAAGCCAGTACAAGAACTTGCTAGTAGCTTTCAAAAGGCCTTGGATGAAGAAAATGAAGTCCAAATAGGACCCTTGTACGGAGAATTTACTTGTCTCTTTAGAGAGCTACTTGAGGAAATAAAAAACTTGTTAATTAACCAATAAAGGCTTATTGCTATAAGGGGGTAAAGCAATGACAATCAAAATTCTAGTTGTAGATGATTCAGCATCCGATAGGTTTATTATTGAAAACATGTTAAGCGATTATGGCATAGTAACTGCTTGTGATGGTGTTGAGGCTATGCAGATGCTCAAAGAGCATAGGGATATTAATTTAATCATTCTAGACCTAAATATGCCTAATATGAATGGCTTTCAAGTACTTGAGGCCCTATATGAGGATGATGAATTTAGGGGTATTCGCACTATAATACTGACAAACTATGATGAACTAGACAATGAGATAAGGGGCCTTAAGCTTGGAGCTGTAGACTATATTCGAAAGCCTATTCATATGGCTTCACTAAGGGCTAGGATAGAGGTACACGCTTCATTGCTACGTGCTGAAAAAGCACTAGAGCAAAGGCTTGATGACCAGACAATGACCTTTGAAATGATCTTTGAGCAGGCCCCCATTGGTATAGCAATCTCCCACAACCGTGATCCAGAATGTCCTGATGAGATAACAATGCAGGTAAACCCAGTATATGAGCGAATCACAGGCAGGACAAAAGATGAACTTGCCTGCTCCGGCTGGGCTAGTATAACCCATCCGGATGACTTGGAGAAAGAGCTAAAATACTATAGAAAACTACAAGCTGGCGAGATAGACAAATATTCAATGGAAAAACGATATATAAAGCCGGATGGATCAGTCGCTTGGGTATATATGGTAGTTGCTTCCCTTAATTCTAATGATGAAAGTAAGTACAATCATATTTGTATACTCAAGGACATTACAGAAAGAAAGCAAATTGAACTAGAGCGCAAATACATAAGTGAACACAATAGTCAAACTGGCCTCTACAACCGCTATTCTTTAGAAATGAGGTTAGCCGAAGATTATAAGCAAAAGCTAACAACTAAAAGAGCTCTTTTAGGTATAGACCTGAGCAATACTCAGTTACTTACAACTAACTATGACTTTATGTATACACAAAAGACTATTAAGGAAATAGCAGACACCCTTAACCAGTATAGTACTAAAAACCGTGTTCTATACCAGACCCATGAAAGCCGATTTGTATTTTATATGCTGGACTACAATGATAAAAAAGACCTGATTTATTTTGGCAACCTTATCTCAGATGCACTAGAAACTAAATTTGTTATGGACAGAATAAATGGAGGAATTGGGATCGTTGAGATAGAGCAAGATCAATACGATGTTGATATCCTACTAAGAAGACTTTTAATTGCATCAGAAAGGTCCAAAAGCCTATATGGAAAGACCTTTGAGATCTGTATATATGACGACAAGCTTGAAGCCCTAGTTAGTAGAAAAAGAGATATAATGCAGGCGCTTTCTGCAATAGCAAATGATAAGGACACTAATGATAGGCTATACCTGCAATTCCAACCTATTTTAGACCTTAAAACAAATANAATAAGCGGCTTTGAGGCCTTGGCAAGATTAAATACAGAAAAACTTGGTCCTATATCACCTGTAGAATTTATCCCTATAGCAGAGAAAAGCAAGCTTATAGTTTCTATTGGTGAAAAGATAAATAAAATGGCCTTTGATTTTATAAATAGACTTGGCCAAGAAGGGTATGATTCCATTGGCGTTTCCATAAATATCTCTGCTATTCAGCTCCTAAGTCCAAGCTTTTCAGACAAGCTATTTAAGCTTATTGATGAAAGCAAAGTAAATATAAAAAATGTTGGTATTGAAATCACTGAATCTGTATTTGCTTCAGATTATCGAAATACAAATAGAGTTTTAGATAGACTAAGGAAGGCTGGAATCCAGATAGCAATAGATGACTTTGGGACAGGCTACTCTTCATTAGCCAGCGAGTACGAGCTAAGGGTTTCATACTTAAAAATTGATAAATATTTCATCGATAAGCTTTTAGTTACCCAGCCTAATAAAGCAATAACAAATGAAATTATTTCAATAGCTCATAAGCTTGGCCACCATACAATAGCAGAAGGAGTTGAGTACCAGAGTCAGCTTCATTACTTGGAAAACCATAATTGNGATAAGGTCCAAGGCTATTTGATTAGTAGACCTCTAGACGAAGATCAAGCTATAGACTTTTTAAAACGCTATAAAAGCTAATATGCATTAACTTTTTGCCTTCCAAAAGTAACTCAGGATAGGGGCTTTTAACTTTAGCTTTTATTATATGTTAGCCTCTAGGTGAGATTTTTTAACTAGAGGTGTCTTAACTACAGGTCCCCCATCCAGGAAGGTCATATTGGTCATAAAAATAGCTTAGATTAAGTATGATTGCGCTTAGGCTACTTCTTCCTTAATTAGCTTAGGCCTAATCTTAGTCGCGTAGATATAAAATCCAAAAAAGTCTGCTAGGGCCCAGCCAATTACAATAGACCACCAGATACTAGTTACACCTAGCCCAAGCCAGACTAAGATATAGGACAGGACTACCCGCAGGCCTAGAGACACAATGGTTAAAAATATCGATCTCTTAAAATGGCCTATCCCCCTATAAAAACCATAATGAATAAACAGATAGGCAATTAGGATATAGAAAACACCCTCTATACGTAAATACCTAGCNCCCTGTGCNATTACATCAGCATCACTATCTGAGAAAATAGCAACTAGGTTTGGAGCGAAAATAATCACAAGTAGGGACAGTACTATACTAATAAAGATTGGTATAGCAAAGGCTATAATTTTCCTTGTAGGACTACCAGTGGTTAAGTCAATTGAACGCAAACAGATACACCTTTCATAGTAAAATAAGCGAAATTAAAAAGGATATTAAACAATTTAGGTTATAACTACTATCCCCACTCGCTTGGCTAATTTTATAGGATTTGTGGACCTGAGTCAATCCTAGTTGCAAAACTATAGATTGGGCTTAATTGTGTCCACCCTTATAGGATTAGTAGTTTAGCATTGCTTAATACTGGTAATTAGGTTATTATTAAGCCATATCTATCTGCTAAGGAGTAAGCATATATGAGTAAAGGAATTAAGGGCAAGAGAATAAAGATAATAGCATTGATAGTCATCTTACTTGTGTTTATAGGACTCTTTTCAGCTTGCGATGAAGCTAGTGTAGATCCAACACCTATGCCCAGCATGCCTACTACAAGTCCAAGTAGCCCTACACAAGCTCCTAGAGAAACTGACCATCTTATTAAGGAAACGCCTGAAGCAAGTACAGAGCCTGAGATAGTAAGCGTCACAATCTCGGCTACAGGTGACTGTACTTTAGGTATGAACTATAAAATGTCATACAAAAACTCCTTTGATGATATATATGACAGGTTTGGTAAAAGCCATTTTTTTAAGAATGTATATGATATCCTCTCAAATGACGATTTCACCATCATAAATCTAGAAGGCCCCCTTACTAATTCTAAGGACAGGCAAACAAAATTATTCAACCACATAGGTAGACCTGAGTATGCTCAGATACTAAATCAAGGTTCTATCGAGGCCGTGTCCTTTTCCAATAATCACACCTATGATTATGGACAAGAGGGTTATGAAGATACTGTAAAGGCCTTAAATGAGGCTGGAATTTCATATGCTGGTGATGGTGTCTATGGTATTCATGAAAGCAAGGGGATAAAGATAGGTTTTGTATCCGTAAATGAGCATTATGACGGAAAGCTTGTTGAACACTGGCTAGAGGAAGGTATAAAGACCCTCCGTGANGAGGGTGCAGATTTAGTACTTGCNTGTATACACTGGGGNCGAGCAGAATACGAGGGTAGCTCCCAGATAGATCAATACCAGATAGAGCTGGGCAAGATGTGTATAGACTGGGGATATGATCTTGTCATAGGCAATCACCCACATGTCCTTCAAGGAATCAACAAGTACAAGGGCAAGTATATTAGCAACTGTCTGGGCAACTTTTGCTACGGAGGTAACAAAAATCCCAGGGACAAGGATAATGGTATATTTCAACAGACCTTTNCATTTGTTGATGGCCAGCTACAGCTAGATGACAATGTTAGGTTTATACCCTGCTTNTCCTCATCAGTAGCAAATAAAAACAACTATCAGCCTACTCCTGCTACAGGCAAGGAGGCAAAACGAATAATCGCTAAAATCAACGCCTTGTCTGCACAATTTGGAGTTGCTTTTGATAATGATGGTTATATATCACAGATAGAACTGACAGATAAAGATAAGGCGGTCGCTTATTATTCCATATTTAAAGAGTCCATTTCAAAAGACCCCATAGAAAGAACAATAAGCTATGTTGGTGTTGATATCTCTTCCTTGGAGCTTTCTGATTCTAACTATCTTTTAAGCCTTTTTGATGAATGGGCAAAAGAGGCTGGAGTAACCCTACTAGTAGGCACAAAGGAAGATTTAATAGAAGCTGGATATCATCAATATGCCAAAGATAATAAAGGNAGGATATTTATATACGATAAGCCTGAATGGTCTANCTATCAGCTCAATTGTAAGCTTCATAGATTGATAACACTACTAAACTATAATATTAATGAGTATACTGCTGTCTATGTAAATGGTGACTGGGAGGTCCAAGAAGGTTCAACTATAGTAAAGTAAAATGTTTTTATCCATAAAATACTGAGTGGCCCTGCTAGTTAACTATAGCATTTTGACTCCTAATATCAGAGAATAAAGTAGCAAACAGCTACTAGCTAATTTACTTAATCCCTTACTTATTACTATAAAGTTAATTCATAGCAGGCTATATTTTTCCCATCATCTTAATGAAATACTAAAATAAAAAAGCGCCCACTCCTAATTGGAATGGACGCGATTCTCATTGGTGAAGTAACTAACTATTGATAAAATGCACCGCTCAAATCAAATCGTTAAAAGATGCACCGCTTTTGCACACTCCTATTTTTGCTCAATATATGCTTCCCACCGATCGTAGACACCTCTCAGCGGTTCATCAAGATAACCCAATGCCCTGTCTTTAATCCAATCCGGCACACCATAGGCGGCCTCTGCAATGCTGCCAGTGATTGCTGCAAGCGTGTCGCTGTCGCCTCCGAGCGAAATGGCGTTTCGGATTGCGTCCTCAAAGTCCGTACTTTCAAGNAATGCGATGATCGCCTGAGGCACCGTATCCTGACAGCTTTCATTAAAGCGGTAGGTTGGACGAATTTCATCAAGGGTCTGGGATAGATCATATCCAAGATTGGATTCTATCAGCTTTTTATTTCCGCTTTCAATTCTGATGGATTTATCAACCATGCCCAAAGGTTCTGTCAATTTGACTTTCCGGAATTTCTCTCCACATATCATGGGGGATAGTGGTGAAGGTTCAAACACACACATTACCATCTTTGTTGCATATTACAATTTTCTTCGTCCACACTCTTATTCCTACTGGAAACCTATAAATTCAATTCCTGAACTCGATTCTATTCCGAATATGCCAGCCAAATGGCAGAAACTTATTGAGTTATCCCAACAATTCATTCTCTCGAAATATAGTGCCTAGTAGCGTTTATGCCGCTAAAGCCTCTTGACAATGAGTGCCGGAATCACGCCACGATAAGCGGCTCCCATATATCTGTCCATCAGGTCCCAGTATACCGTTCCACCTCGGCATTTTGCCCCTGCTATCCAGATATCCACGGGCGAATTTATGATAACTCTTCACGTCCAGCTGTAGATGGCATCAATATTTGCATCAAAATCAGCAGTCCTTTCTTCTGACTTTGACAATGTATAAGTTCCACCAGCTTCAGCATAAGCTTGCTTGGCTCTATCTAAATATTCACGAGTCCAATGAAGGCGCGTATCTTCACTCGGATGCATAATAGTTTTAACGCCATAGTCAGGGCTTTCCATTGTATTTTTAAGACGGCCTATTTCTTGCTTAAGCCCACGAATGGTGGTCAGAATCTGTTCTTTATTTTTCCTTTAGGTACTCTTCATAGTATCCTTCTGGGCTAATCATCAAATTAGGACGCCTCCTTTATTCGAAGTTGTTATTGTATTTGAATTATATTCAGTCCTTTTTCAAGGCACTCTTGATGAAAGCNCTTTTACGTTCCTTTAGGGTTATATCATGGTTATTGTTGTAAAATCCGATAAACTCAAATAGCAATCCCAGGCCGCAAAGCATTCCAGATACAAACTCATCAATATTTTTCTGAAATATGTAGGATAATACCTCAAATTGACGGTTGAAAATTACCACTACAAAACAAGCCAGTGCCAACATAAAGTATTTGTTCAGCTTTCCTGCCTTTTGATGCTTCTCGTTTCCTGCATATTCAACGATTTTTTCAATCGTTTCTTTCTCTTCAATATTCATATTCTCGCTTTTCCTTTCCCCGTCGATAATTTCCTTAATATCGACACTGTAAAATTCTGATAGTTCTACCAGAACACTTAGATCCGGTATATTGCTCCCTGTTTCCCACCGAGAAACTGATCTGCCGGATACATTAAGAATTTCTGCCAACTGCTCCTGTGTCATATTTTTT
>JGI24712J26585_10000160_pt1 | contig 54604 bp, 39 predicted proteins | sample BioPla3DNA2_FD_26585 | JGI IMG/M metagenome (IMG submission 26585) | reverse complement strand
ACCACAGCCAAACTGGACTATCAAGCACAACAATATTGTAAGTGACTATATATACTTAGTCTTATATTAAAATATATTGAAAAATGGGGAAACTCAAAAAAATCTTTGATATTGACAAAACACCTCTTTTTATATTAAAATATTAATATGAATATTACTCTTATTTATTATCTTAAATCGAAATATTATATTCAAAACATCTTTTAGTAAGAACCCATCATTATGACGTAATTATAGCTATTAATTCTACTCTTAAATTTTTCTTTTGAAACGAAAGCCATTATTTTATGTACATCTATGTAATCTATTATTAATGTGTGCAGAATTTTAATATTTTCTTAACACATCAATTAGGTTATTGACAAATTTTTAGTAAGTACTTACAATATTATGTAAACTTACTTTTTTCGTTAAATTTTCTTCTCCATAGTAAACCTCTAAAAGCATTAATTCCACTAAAGATAACCATACAAATTAATTTTTCTAAAAAAGCTGTCTTATATTGTTTACTTCATAAGACTTTCAACTTTTACGTGCTGTAATAAAACAAACCCAAATTTCAACTACAAAGAGACAGTTTATGGTTACTTAGATTTATAAAAAGAAATAGATAAAATTTTTAATGTTTTAATTTTCACAGCATAGGAAGGACAGAAGTACAAAACTTATTAGGTAAAAAGGAAGGAGAATGGAAGAATGAAACAAAGATTAAAAGTAGTTTTATCGACGATCGTATGTTTAACCTTTTTGTTATGTATGTTCCCTCTAAGCGTGCAAGCAATGACTCTTACTTCCAATTCAACAGGTAATTTTGACGGTTATGACTATGAATACTGGAAAGATTACGGTAATGGTACTATGACTCTTACAGGCGGTGGAACCTTTAATTGTTCTTGGAATAATATCAATAATATTTTATTCCGTACTGGTAAAAAACTTGACTCGACTAAAACATATCAGCAATATGGAAATATAGTAATAGATTATGCTTGTAATTATCAACCAAGTGGAAACTCCTATCTTTCCGTTTATGGTTGGACCCAAGGACCTCTTGTAGAATACTACATTATAGAGAGCTACGGTACTTGGAAACCACCAGGAAGCAATAATGTAAAAGCTTATATTAACGTTGATGGTGGTACATATGAAATTTATGAAACAACCAGATATAATCAACCTTCTATAGAAGGCGATACAACTTTCCAACAGTATTGGAGTGTTCGTACAACTAAGCGTACAAGCGGAACCATATCTGTACATGAGCACTTTAAAGCTTGGGAAGATAGAGGCATGAGAATGGGTAGATTATATGAAGTTGCTATGGTTGTAGAAGGATACCAAAGTAGTGGTAGAGCTGATATGACAAAAATGAATATTAGTATTGGCGGCCAAGGTTCCGGAAACAACGGTGGCAATGGTGGCAACACTGGTACACCTGTAACTGAGAGAAGTGCCTTTACTACATTACAAGCAGAGGAATATAACACTACTAATTCCTCAACACTTGAAAAAATAGGTATTGGTAACGCTGGAAGTGGTGTGGGCTACATTGAAAACGGTGATCATCTTGTGTTTAACAAGACAAACTTCGGTTCGGGAGCAACTTCCTTCAAAGCTCGTGTTGCCTATGGCGGTGACGGTAGCACAACCATTCAATTAAGATTGGGAAGTCCAACTGGTACTCTTATAGGTTCATTAAATGTAGAATCCACCGGAGGATGGGATTCTTATAAAGAATTATCAACTACCATTAGCGATGCCTCGGGTGAAAAAGATCTATACCTTTGCTTCAATGGACCTGTAAATGTTGACTCTTTCGTATTTGAAGGAAATAGCGATACAGGTAATACAGGCAATACAGGTAATATAGGTAATACTGGTGGTAACACTAACACTAGCGGACCTGTAATTATACAAAGTGAAAACATGCTTAAATCTGGCCAATATACAGGCAATATTAACTCACCCTTTAACGGAGTAGCTCTGTATGCTAACAATGATTCTATTAAATTAACTCATAATTTTGCATCGAATACTAGTAGTTTTTCACTTCGTGGTTGTTCAAATAACAACAACATGGCTAGAGTGGATTTAAGAATCGGTGGAGAGTATAAAGGATCTTTCTACTACGGTGGAAGTTATCCTGCAGTATATACTATAAATAATGTAAGCCATGGAACCGGTAATCAGGTAGTAGAACTCATTGTAACAACTGACAACGGAACTTGGGATGCATTCCTAGATTATTTACAAATTAATTAATAGTTTTAAGTGTTAATATAGTAATATGTGAAACTCCTAACTAGATACTTGTATTTCTATTAATCAAAAGGGCTATTGCACTAAATTTGGTGCAATAGTCCCTTTTATTCCCATATAGTCATGATTCTTTAAGAAGTTTTAATTTCTAATAAAATTCTTGAAGAATCTTATTATTCATTGAAAAAAATAAAAAACTATAACATATAAAAATGCTGAACTGGTCACTTCTTAAACCCCACTAATTTCAATCTATCTACTACATCAGCTTAAACGCTCGTTAGCACCTTGGGTTTAGGTTAAGAAATAATATTTTTTTATGCTTCTTGATGTTCTGTAGACTTACTATTTAATCTGTTATTGATAAGTGCTTCAAATTTCTCTCTAAATTGCCCATTTAAATCGTACTGACTACCAACTTCTGAGGCAATAACTGCGTCCCTTCTCATGCCTGCTCTATCAAGTGATATGGCTAGATTATACCAGTTTTGCGGTGAATCAGGCTGCCTTTTGACTTTCTTCAAATAGTAAGGCACTACACTTTCTGAATAATATGCACTTGCATCACTCAAAGCTTCAAGGGTTGAACCGTTCCACTGTAGTAATTGAACACTATAGGCGTCGTCCTCTTCTTTGTTCCATATTGCAAGGTTCGACTTAGTAGTATTTCTGCTATTGCTAGGAACTTTTAGGACTTCAAGCCTATTATAGCTTATATTGAAAAGTTCATTAAAACTGTCTTTGTCAAGGGAATAACCTCTTAAGTCAGGGAGGGCGTCTTTAGCTTTTAAAGCCACTATAAGCTGTTTTTTACCTTCCCCAGTTAGATCTACAACTTCTCTGTAATGAACATTTTCATAACCTGAGTTAGCAATTTCAGCAGCTTTATACCAGTCGTCATCACTTTTCTTTAAAATAATGGTTTTGATCTCATCGTTATGTCTGTAGGTAATAATTAATTCATCTTGTAAATCACCATCTAAATCTCCATAACTGATGCTATCAGACTTTAATGGATATTGTGGTGTCAGTATATTACCGCCTTCAGGCACAAACCTTTGAGCAATTTCATATAAATTTTCATGAGACTGACGGGGTGATTTTGCTGAAAATTGTCTGTTTAGCCCCTTAAAAAGCATTTCCAGAGGATTTACAGTAAAGGGCATTAAACGAGGTGCTTTTATATTTGGGCTTGTCGGCGAATTTGGGCTTCTATTTTTCTGTAATAAAAATATTCTACCCACTAGAGCCAATCCGATTATGGGAAGTGGAAACATAGCTTTTGTCTCCTTTTTGAAAAGATATTCTGTGACATTATATGAAGATATGTATATATGTGTGTCAACATTATCGATTAATACTTATAATGGAAACTGAAAGCAGAATATAAGAATGGGGTAGTGGGAGCATAGGTGTCACTACCTCTAATAAAAAGGGACATTGCACTACCATTTTTAATCAATAATGTAGTGACCCCTTATTTTTAGAATTCTAAGATATTGTTTTATAGATGCATTTGTTTTATACTTATATTATAAGTAGTACAAAAAATAAAATTACTAATAGTATAAAAATGATATTCTTCAATATTTCTTTTCAGCAATACCTTTCACCATTCTATTTTGTTAATCGGAACAATATTTCAACTTACATGCGAATTATTATATTGATATAGTTATCTAGAAATTTTATATAAAAATTTTAGAAGTAGGGGGAGCAAAGTTTATGATGAAAAAAGCATTTTTTAAGAGGAGTTTAAGTACTTTTCTTAGTGTTGCTGTTGTGATTAGTGCATTTATTAGTATTCCGTCAAAGGTTAATGCCACACCGGAGTACAATTTTGCTAAAGCACTGCAGCTTTCACTTTATTTCTATGATGCAAACAAATGTGGACCGGGGATAACAGGCGGACGTCTTGAATGGCGCGGTGATTGCCATTTAGAAGATTTAGAAGTTCCGTTGATTCCTATGACAGAAGCTTTTAGGGGAACTAATCTTACTCAGAGCTTTATTGATGAGTACAAGACCATACTTGACCCCGATGAGAATGGGACCCTTGATTTAAGTGGAGGTATGCATGATGCTGGTGACCATGTAAAGTTTGGTTTGCCACAGACCTATGCGGCGTCTACTGTAGGTTGGGGGTATTATGAGTTTAAAGATGCATATGTAGAAGTTGGAGAGGAAGAGCATGTAAAGGAAATATTAAGATGGTTTAATGACTATTTACTTAGATCTACGTTTAGAGATAAGGATGGAAATATTATTGCTTTCTGTTATCAGGTAGGAGAAGGTGATATAGACCATGATTACTGGAACCCGCCAGAGCTTCAAAATCCTGTAATTTATCCAGATATTGAAAGACCTGCATACTTTGCTACTGTCGATACACCAGCAAGTGACCAATGTGCAGGTGCTGCAGCGGCTCTTACCATTAACTATCTAAATTTCAAAGATGAGGATCCTGAATATGCCGAGAAATGTTTAGACACAGCTATTGCTCTTTATGAGTTTGCGAGGGAAAATAGAGGCCTTGGATACTCAGGAGGCTTCTATACATCTTTCTATGATGATGATGAATTAGCCTGGGCAGCAGTTTGGCTCAATATTGCTACAGGAGAGGACAAATATATTGAGCATATAGTTTCTACAGATGAAAGCGGTAATTATACTGGTTATATGAAAAAAATCATTGTTGATACTAATAATAGCTGGCAAAATATATGGGTTCACTGTTGGGATACCGTTTGGGGTGGTGTATTTGCAAAGCTTGCTCCAATAACCAATACCGAAAGAGATTGGTATATTTTCAGATGGAATTTGGAGTATTGGTCTGGAGTTCCCCGTGAAGATAAAACAGATACCAATGTTCTTGCAAAGACACCTGCAGGTTTTAGCATGCTAAATTCTTATGGTTCTGCAAGGTATAATACAGCAGCTCAGCTTTGTGCTTTAGTTTATAGAAAAGAGACAGGCAATACAGCTTTTGCTGATTGGGCAAAGTCTCAAATGGAATATATAATGGGTAATAATCCTATGAAAAGAGCATATATTGTTGGTTATGCTCCTGATGGGGCTTCACACCCTCATCATCGTGCCTCCCATGGCTCTAAAACTCTCAGTATGGATGATCCTGTAGACCAAGTACATACGTTGTGGGGAGCTCTTGTTGGAGGTCCGGATGCGGATGACTTCCACAAGGATGTAACCTCCGATTACATCTATAATGAAGTTGCTATTGACTATAACGCTGCTTTTGTAGGAGCTTGTGCAGGACTTTATACATATTATGGAGAAGGTCATAAGCCTTTAGAAAACTTCCCGCCAAAGGAAGAGCGTCCGTTGGAGTTTTTTGTGGAAGGTAAAGTAAGTACAACCCAAGAAAATAACGAAAGATCACAGATAACAATCCGTATTCATAATGAAAGTGCATATCCTCCTCATTATGAGACAAGAATGAAGGCAAGGTATTATTTTAACATAAATGAATTGCTTAATGCAGGGCAGTCCATTGACGATGTTGAGATGGAAGTTTACTACGATGAAAATGAAAAGTGCTACGACGGAGAAGCAAAATATTCTGGACCAATTAAATATGATGACAATGGTACATATTATGTTGAATTCGATTGGGACGGTAAACAAGTTTATGCATCCCGTGAATTGCAATTTGCTCTAGTCGCGGCTCAGGATTCAAATTTCAAAGGCAACTGGGATCCTACAAATGATTACAGCAGAGAAGGTTTAAAAGACGATTATGTAATCACTACAAAAGTACCCTTGTACATAGGTGACCAACTGGTGTTTGGTGAAGAGCCAGAAAAGGTTATTGNAACACCCACACCGACTACGGATCCTAATAATACTTCAACACCTGTACCCGATAACGTTTCATTAAAGGTGTTATATAAGTGTTTGAACCCTGTTGATACTGTATCTGATATAAGGGCAATTTTAAAAATTCAAAATGACGGTAATAAGCCGATAAAGCTATCTGATGTAAAAGCACAATACTGGTTTACAGCTGATTCGGTTGCAGCACCTGCTTATTCCTGTGATTTTGCACATATTTCTAGCGAGAATGTAAAAGGTGAGTTTATAACCCTTGACGACAAATCACAACTGTTTGATAGATACCTAGAAATAAGTTTTACTGAAGATGCAGGAGTTATAGGAGCAGGAGCAAATACCGGCGAAATAGCAATAAGAATTGCAAATGACGAGGTTGGTTCCTATAATCAGTCAAATGACTATTCCTATGAGCCCCTTGCAGAGGTTTTTACTGAAAATAATAAAATTACACTCACATATAAATCAGAATTAGTTTATGGAGAAGCACCTGGAGACTTTGGAACACCTAATCCTACTCCAACACCAGGCATATTGTATGGGGATCTGAATAAGGATGAAGACGTTGACTCTTTAGATATGGGTTTGTTAAGACAATATCTTCTTGGAATTATTAAGAACCTTAGTGTTTCAGATGAAGTGGCAGATTTGTCAGGAGATGGTGAAGTGGATTCAATTGACTTTGCCTGTTTTAGAATGTATTTACTGGGTATTATTGAAGACTTTCCGGTAAATAAAAAATAAATAAGTGCTTTACACTTGAAGAAAATAGTTTTTATAAATAATCTTGTTTAAAAACACTTTAGAACTCCTCGCTCTTAATTTTTAACAGTGGGGAGTTTTTTAGGAATTGTAGTAGAGTACTAACTAACATAACTATTGGAGCTTATTATTGCTTGTCGTGATAGATTGTATAATAAAGAAATTATTTACAATAACAGTTAAATTTAAAATTAGAGAGTATTTGCTTGGATTATTGATAGATTCTACAGTGATGGTCAATAAGATATAACTATATGTTATAATAATATTGTTTTCAAATAAAAAGTGTTGTTAGGCATTTGCAAAATGCCATGATAATTTAGAATTTAAAGAAATGTAAGGGTTATAAAGTCAATTTTGCAGACAACTAAAAAGTGTTATTATTTGGGAGGGTAATTATGAGATTTAAAAGAATATTTTGTTGTGTTGTTATATCATCTTTTGTTCTTCTTTCATTCCTTAACGTATTCTCAAAAGAAGGTCAAGCTATTGTTGGGGATGTTAATGGAGATGGTGAAGTAAATAGTGTGGATTATGCACATATAAGGCTGTATTTGTTGGGAATGAGTGATGATTTTCCGATAACTGATGCTTTTTGGGCTGCGGATGTAAACGGAGATAATGAAATAGATAGTTTAGATTTTGGATATATGAGAAGTTTCTTACTTGGAATAACTAAAGAGTTCCCTAAGTCTAATTCCATACAAACATCTACACCCGTATCTACACCAACATCTACACCTACACCAATATCTTCTGTTAGTCCCTATCCTGATTGGGATAAGGAGCGTTCAAGTTATGCCACTTTTACTGGTTCGGGTTATTCAGGCGGATCAGCTCTACTAGATCCTATACCCTTAGATATGGAAATCACAGCATTAAACCCTGAAGATTATAATTGTTATGGTATACAGGCAGCATTAGCAGGTGCATATCTCGAAGTAACAGGAGAAAAGGGAACTACAATAGTATATGTGACAGATCTTTACCCAGAAGGAGCTGCTGGAGCACTGGATTTATGTCCTACCTCTTTTGGTAAGCTTGATGATATGGAAAAGGGAAAAATAGATATTAGCTGGCGTATTGTTGCAGCCCCCATTACTGGAAATGTATCTTATCGTATTAAGGAAGGCAGCACTACATCATGGCTTGCAGTTCAGGTTAGAAATCATCGGTATCCTGTACTTAAGATGGAATGTTACATAAACAACACTTGGGTTGATATGAAAAAAATGCACTGGAATCATTTTGTTATAGAGAATGTGGACTCTACAACTCCTAAGATAAGGATTACCGATATCAGGGGATATGTTCTGANTGATACTATTGATGGTATTCCTGAATCGGGGGACACCGGTCCAGCTTATATTCTTGAGGGAAATGTTCAATTTCCTGAGTAAGATGACAGTTAGAAGTATATTTTGTTGAATATTAGATAATAATGTCCTTTTTTGTAGAAATATGATATAATATATAAATTAGTTATATTATGGGGTGATTTATTGTAAAAATAAGCCAAACATCATAGGATATTATTTGATGCTAAACATTGTGTATTACATAGCTTTATAATAGATATACTTGATTATGGTATTATATGTGGTTCAAAAAGGCTTCTAGTCTGTAAATGTAGTTAAAGCATCTGCATTTGCAGACTAGAAGCAGAACTTTCACAATATATGAATTAATGTATACGTTTTGCAATATCCGAAATAAATGAAAAATGTTTATCGCAAAACATATAGTTATTTTGAGTTGTAACTGATACCATAATCAGGGACACAAAAAGGTATTCCATTAATGATGACAACGAAGCCGACATAAATTGTTAAATTATAACCTAGCTTAAGAAGTTTACAAAGTGAAATAAAAACATACTATATTTCAGTAGTTTCTATAAACTCATATCCTTTAAACCTTTTTCAATTTAAAAGCAGGTTTCATATTTATTAGGTATTTTCATAATTGTAATATCTAGTAGTGACATAAATGTCTGCTTATCCTATTTTAAGTATTTATATAGTATCTAAAAAGTCTCAATGTATATCGTGGAAGTTCAAAAATATCTAAAAAGTGGAGCATTATTTTGTTGTGTAAAAAAGTAAAAAAACTATCCTGTAAAAAGAAAGTAAAAAACTGTTGAAATATGTAAATCATATGTATAAAATAAATACTGGAAATAATCAAAACTATACCCAAAATTCGCCACGATTTGAAACTTATATACTCATTAGTAAAAATCAAGTGGGTTTGAGGCTGTTTTAGGAGAACTAATTGATAAATATAGTTTAATTTGTAGAATAACACTTAATCCTTGGGGGAGATAGTATGAGAAACTTAAAATATATTTTTCCAGAAAACAAGACAAAAAGTATAAATCGTTTTTGTGAGATCAAAGCCACTGCATCTTACATACCAGAAAAGTCAATTAATAATGAGCAAATTATTGAAAAATTTGGATTGCCCTTTAAACCTTCTTTTATTTCAAAATCTTTAGGAGTCGAATCAAGGTTTATTGCTGAAGATAATCAATCGGATAGTGATCTTTTGGTGATCTCGGCTGATAAATGTCTAAAACAGTCTAACATTAAAGCAGAGGATTTATCAAGGTTAATTGTTAATAAGTATTATGGTGATAATCTATTGCCTATGACTGCAAGTGTGTTGCAACGCAAGCTAGGAAGCAACACTGCAGTACATGCCTTTGATATAGAAGGTGGAATATCTGCTTTTCTGCATGCCCTTGATGCGGCTGCAAGATTTATAAGTACTGGAGATGAGAACATTCTCATATCCTCTGGTGGAATTAGTAGCAAAATGATAAATAAAACTGACCCAAGGGTCGCGTTTTTATTTGGTGATGGAGCAGCATCTGTTTTGGTGGGGCACTCAGAACAGCCACATATTTTAGCCAGTTATTTTTATTCAAATCATGAGTTCTATGAACTCGCCACAGCTATAACACCATTAACACTTATTGAAGAAAAACGTGCAATGACAATAGAAGAACAGATGGCTTCAGTTTATGACACCTATAGTATGGGCAATTGGAAAGAGGCAGAAACATTTTATAAAGAAGCAGTTCTTGCTGTTTCAAAGAACTTATTTTTAGAAAGTGGTCTTAAGATTGAAGATATAGATTTAGTACTTGTAACTGAAAATAATCGAAAAATATGGGAGCTTACTTTAGATGTTTTAGGAGTTAGAGAGAATAAAAGTATTTCCCTTATAAAGAGCCATGGAAACACAATGTCTGCAATGCTACCATTGCTTTTAGACAATGGGTTTGCCACAGGTCAAATTCAAAAAGGTATGAATATAATGCTGATATCGCATGGCGAAGGTTTAAGCGGTGGCGGCATTTTATATAAAGTTTAATTAAAAATTTTTAGGAGGTAGTTTATTAAAATGAATGAGAAAGATGTTTTTGAAAAGGTAAAAGAGATTGTAGTGGACTATTTAAATGTGGGAGAAAATGAAGTAGACGATAGTACAAATCTTGTTGAGGATTTGTGTGCGGATTCTATTGCACTTGTAGAATTAGGTTTTCGGTTTTCGGAGACTTTTTCTATACCTATGGTTGAAGGCGATTCGGAACTGTTTGTTATGGATAATTTAGTAAAATTCATAATAAAAAAAATGCACAACTAAAAATACATCTTAGTGAAATTAAGACAATAAAGTTTTTAAGTGGAGAATAAAATGGATAGAGAAATTAATTTTCCTGAAATAAGACCTCTTAATATTGACAGATATGCTAGGATTGTTTCCACAGGGATCGGATTACCTAAGAGTGTCGTTACAAATCAGGACATCATTGATGAGTTTAATATGATTGCAACAGATAGAGCGGTCCAGTTTTCCTTAGGAATAAAAGAGAGAAGATGGAGTGACTTTGGTGAAAAAGTAGAAGACCTTATGATGGCTGCGGCAAGCCAATGTCTTGAAAGAGCTAACATTAGTATAGAAAAGGTGGATCGGGTAATTTTTACAAAGTTGTTCGGCGATTATCAGGTTCCTGCAAATTCTATAGGCTTGTTAAAGAAGTTTGATGTAAGAAAGGGAATACCTGCCTTTGATATTTGTTCTGCATGTAGCGGTTTTATGCATGCAATGGATCTTGCTATACGTTATATTGCTACAGGAGATGGTTATGTACTCATTTTAGGTGGAAGTGTAATGGCTAAGTGTATTCGTTTATGGAAAAAACCAGATCCTAAGACTGTATTTTTGTTTGGGGACGCAATTGTTGCTATGCTTATAGGTTATTCGGAAATAAAGAGCTTTATGGCTTCTTATTTACTTACTAATCATTATTTGTATGAAAATGCAAAAATAAATTTTGGGACAGAATTTTTAAGAGAAGGTATGAAAGATTTAGAACCAAATATTTTCTTTATGCGAATATCCGATGGTAATGTTGTTTTTAATAGCTCTGCAAAACACTCAAAAATTATTGCAGAAAAACTTCTCAATGAGACTGGACTTTCAATTGAGGATATAGATTATTTTGTTACATCTGATCAGTCCACTAAAATATGGGAAGGACAACTTGAAGCGTTGAAAATTCCAAAAGATAAAAGCGAAAGCTTGTTTTATAAGTATGGCAATACTGTTTCTGCAATGAGTCCTTTAATATTAGACGAACTTATTGTCTCTGGGCGGTTAAAAAGAGGTGATATTGTTATGATGCAAGCACATGGAGCCGGAGCTAGTAGTGGCGGTATGATATTTAAGTATTAAAACTAAAGTTTATTTTCTTAAATTAAATAATTGAAAATAACTTAAATTGCAAAAATGATTTACTTGGAGGAAATATTCAATGAACTACTGTGAATTGTTATTTGATACAAAGGAAAAGGATTTAGAACTTGAAGCATTTATCGATGCTGAAACTGGAAAGAGGCTCACATATAGAGAGCTTATTCAGGAGGTAAAAAAGACAGCAGGTTATTTAAAGTCAAAGGGTTATGTAAGTGGAGACGTAATAGCTACTCATTTATACAATAGTATAGAAGCAGCAGTTATTTTGTTGGCAATTCAGTATATTGGCGGTGTTATATGCCTAATAGATCCTTTATATAAAGCAAATGAGGTTTTATACTATATTGAAGACTCTAAAGCAAAAGGATTATTTACCCACTTAAGTAATTCACAAATTGAGTTACCTCTAAACATGAAAACTAACATCATTGATATTAAAGAATTTGAAATTGAAGTGCAGAGTTCTAAGTACGAGGAAGAAGGATTTTACAGCTACAAAGAGAATGAACTTTGTATGTTGCTATATACATCGGGTTCAACATCAACACCGAAAGGAGTAATGCTTACAACGGGGTGTTTATTTACTTTTTTAGAAAAAAGTAATATTTCAATGTATCGTTATACAAAAGAGGATAGAATACTATGTTTTGTACCCTTTTCCCATGGATTTGGATCGGTTTCTATTTTAATTCCATCATTATACGGAAAGTCGGCTATCGTATTTTTGAGATCCTTTCAGCCTATAAAAATTTCCGATGCTATAAACACTGAAAATGTAACACATATTTTTGGAGTCCCAACTCATTATCAACAGCTTTTAAGATATGAGGCGTTACATGATACGTTAAGAAAACTTAAAGCGGCCTTTGTAGCTGCGGCTCCTCTAAATTATGAAACAGCCATATCTTGGTACAAAACTACAGGGATATACCTAGATGAAGGCTATGGCATGTCTGAGACTACCACACTTATTTCAACTAGAATGAATATGTTACCCGAACCTGCAGGAAATGTTGGTTTTCCTCCAAAGGGTATTTTGGAGATTAATGCTGTTGATGAAGAAGGTAATATATGTCCAGATGGGGTTATAGGTGAACTCAGGATTAGAGGAAGAGGTTTAATGTTAGGATATTTAAACAGACCTAAAGAAACAGCTGAAATATTAAGGGACGGATGGATATATTCAGGGGACCGTGGATATAGAAGAAGTGATGGTTCTTTTGTGATATGTGGCAGAAAAAAGGATGTTATTAATGTTGCAGGCCTTAAGATTTCTCCCCTTGAAGTAGAGGCGGCAATAAACTCCCATGAGGATGTAGTTGATTCAGCAGCTGTAGGGCTCGAAGATAGTACTTATGGCGAAGTAGTAAAGGCTTTTGTAGTATTAAAGGACGGTGCAAAAGTTTCTGAAAGGGATCTAATCAAGTATGTTTCAAAGAAAATTGCAAACTTTAAAGTGCCAAAATTTATTAAGTTTCTTGATGAGTTTCCAAGAAATAACCTTGGAAAAATTGATAAAAACGCACTGAAGAATATAGAGAATAAGAAGATATAAATTCAATGTCAACATAATTTTACTTAATTCTTTACAGATAGTTGGAGGTTTTAAAATGAAGAAATATTACTATCCTGCACAAAGAGTAGCAGTGGTAGCGATGGGTTGTTATATGCCAGATGCTGCTAATATAAATGTGCTTTGGAACAATATTTTAGCAAAAAAGATTTCGATAAAAGAAATACCAGATAAATTTTTTAATAAGTCAGTATTTTATAGACCAGAGGTTTTCGGTAAGGCAAATAAGAAAGATAAGAGTTATACAAAAGTTGGAGCCATACCTGATGATCTTGAATTTATGGCACTTAGCAGGAAATATAAAATCCCACCGGCAGTTAGTGCATATATGGATATAAATCAAAAGGCAACGATATATTGCGTAGATCAGGTGATGAATCAGTTAAAAAACAATCTCCCAAAAGAAAAAACGGCGGTTATACTTTGTTCTGGAGCTCCCGGAACTAAGTTTGAAAACATTGTAAGAAGAACTTTTTTCAGTAATGTTGAAAATCACATACTTAATCATTCTGAAGTATATGGTAAACTACCCCAGATGGAAGGTGTACTAAAAGATGTATCCGATGTGATACTAAAAGAAACTCAACTAATAACAGAAGACTCCACTACAGGATATCTGCAAAACATAACAGCAGGTAGAATTGCCAATATTTTTGACCTATGGGGACCTTCTTATGTAGTGGATGCTGCATGTGCATCTTCACTGCTTGCAATTTCGGAAGGCGTATTAGGTCTTTTAAACTATGAGTATGATGCAGTTATTACAGGCGGTTCGGAAGTAACCATTACAGAAGTGGGATTAGCTGCATTTAGCGGGATAAATGCTTTGTCACCGGATGGTTCTTACCCTTTCGACTCTAGGGCAAATGGCTTTGTTATGGGGCTTGGTGGAGGAATAGTTGTTCTTAAAAGACTTTCCGATGCTTTAAGAGACGGAGACTATATCCATTCAATAATATCCGGATACTGCATGGGAAGTGACGGTAAGGGTAAATACATTGCAGCACCGAGTGAGGAAGGTCAGATAAGGGTTATAACTGGAGCTTGCAATATGGCCGGTTATTCCGCTGACACTATTGAAATGGTTGAGGCTCACGGGACAGGAACTATTGTCGGCGATGTAGTTGAAGTAACTTCATTGAAAAAGGCCTTTGAAGAACTTGGAGCAAAAAAAGAAAACAACTGTGGATTAGGTTCAATAAAGTCAAATATAGGGCACTTAAGAAATGCTGCAGGAATAGCAGGATTTATAAAAGCGTCTCTAGCGATAGAAAATAAAATTTTGCCTGCAACTGCAAATGTAAAGCAGGTAAATCCAAAACTACAATTGGAANGCTCTCCTTTTTATATATTGACTGAAAATAAGGAATGGGTAGAAAATCCACTACACCCTAGAAGAGCGAATATAAGTGCTTTTGGGTTTGGAGGGATTGATTGCCATGTTTGTGTGGAAGAATTTAGACCAGAATTTTTACAAAAAAGTTATACTTTTTGTAATAGAAATAAATCAAAGGATAAGAAGGGTGCTGAAGAAGCAGTGTTCTTTTCCGGCGACTCTCTACAAGAGGTATGTGCATCCATAAGAGAGTTCATTGCGAATAAATCGGAAGAATCCTTTGAACAAGTAGTATATTCAAATAATTTATCAGCTTGTAATAATAATGAATGGCGTGTATCAATTTGTGCTTCTTCAATGGAACAAGTAAGAGACAAATTACAATTGATAGAAGAGTATATAGATAAAAATAAGCTTGAGGACTCTCATTTACTTGGATTAAAGGGGATTTATATTGGGAATGGGACTAAAACCGATTCGTCTCAAATTGCATTTATGTTTCCGGGACAAGCATCCCAATACCCAAATATGCTTAAGGAGCTGTATGATAATTACTCTATGGTAAGGTCTTTCTATATCAAGACTGATGCCATGTGGAAGGCAAAATACGATTACTCTTTGATGCCTCTGATATTTGGTGAGGACGAAGAACAATTGAAGGCAGAGCTTAAAAACACAAGAAATACTCACCCTGCAATGTTTGTGAGCAATATGGCAATGTATAAACTGCTTGAGGAAGCAGGTATCAAAGCTGACTATATGATTGGTCACAGTTTAGGAGAGATTACTGCTCTTTATGCTAGTGGTGCATTAAGCTTAAAATCAGCTGTAAATATAATTGGTGAAAGAGGTTTTTCCTTCGACAGAATAGATGTGGACAGTCGGGGTAAGATGATAAGTTTAAAGGAAAAGGCGAAAAAAGTAGCAAAAATAATAAAGGACAACGATTTTAAAGTAAGCATTGCAAACATAAACTCTCCTGAGCAAACTATAGTTGGAGGAAATAATGAACAAATAGCAAAAATTATTGAGTTTTTAAATAAGGAAAGCTATAAATATACTGAGCTTAATGTGTCCCATGCTTTTCATACAGAGGTGGTGTCAAAAGCAGCCGATGAGTTTTCAAATAGAATAAAGGAAATTAATTTTAGTGAACCAAAATGCAAGGTAATGGCATGCCACCGGGTAGATTATTATAATAGCAGTAAATCAAGCCTTGAAAAAATGCATGATACACTGAAGGAACAAATGCTATCGACAGTTATGTTTACCGATTCGGTACAAAAGCTTTACGAAGAAGGGGTAAGAGTATTTATAGAAGCAGGACCGTCAAATGTTTTGACTAATCTTGTCAAAACTATTCTATCGGACAAGGATGTAAAGATAGTAAATACCAATATTAAGAATAAATCTTCGGTGGACACATTTAAGCAAGCTATGGCTATATTGTTTGCCCATGGGGTTGAAGTGAATTATGTTCCTTCCAATAAAATTTTAGGTTTGTACAAGGAAAACATAGATACCGTTGTGTATCAAGTGGAGTCTAAACCGGTTGACACAGCTAATTCAAATAAACTTACACAAAACCATGACCTAACAAACAGCTGTCCAATGAATAAAGTAGATATGCCGTTTACACAACCAGATACTTTCGAAGAAAAAACTAAAGAGAGTATAGTTTACAGTGGTGTAGCGGTAGGCTTGCCGGGTTCCTTCAAAAAGGCTTTTGATGATAATAACTTTGAGTACATAACTGAAGGCAAAAACATGATAGAATTGTTGACGGATGATGAAGCTCGAAGTATATATGATTTAAATATTACAAGACTTATAAAAACTGAGAAAGAGACTATATTCAAAAGAATTGAATCAATAAATGAGGTAATCCATTTTGCCGGAAAGTTCGGTAAAATGGATATGATAAACGATTATCTCATTGATGAGACAATATTAGCTCAAATGACTCAAGCAATATGTGCCGGTGTTGCGGCAGGTTATGAAGCATTAAAAGATGCAGGGATTCCTCTTGTCAGGGAATATAGAAATACGACCTCTGGTCCAACACTTCCGGGAAGATTTGTATTGCCTAAAGAAATGCAGGATGATACCGGTATAATCTATGCGAATGGATTATGGCCTATTGAATCTGTAATTGTTGAAGTATCAAAGTATACAGCGGCAAAATTCGGGTCAAGTACAAGAAGGGAAGTATTAAATTTCTTTGAATCGATTATTTCAAAAGTAAGTGACCACGATACAAAGAAGCTATTGGCTGATTGGTTTACTATGTATTATTCTAGGCTTTCTACTTATCCTGGTGAAGCTGATGTATATGAGTTTAATCATAATTTTATGAGTGTATTGTCCTCACAGGCAAATAACAGGCTTGCCCAGTTTATAGGTGCAACAGGACCGAATATGTATATAAATACAGCCTGTTCCTCAAATGCAAGTTCCATAACAGTTGCAGAGGATATGATACGAGCAGGACATGCCCGTAGGATGATTGTAATAGGTGCGGATATATCCACTACAAAGGATTTATTGCCATGGTTTGGTGCTGGATTCTCAAGTATTGGTGCTCTTACCGAGTGTGATAATTTGTTTGAAGCTGCAGTTCCCTTCGATAATCGAAGGAGTGGAATGATTTTAGGTTCTGGTGCTACAGGTATTGTAATTGAAAGAGAAGAAGATGTCTTAGAACGAGGAATGAATGGTATCTGTCGCCTTTTAGGAACCCATTTATTCAATTGTGCTGGACATCAGTCAAAAGTAGATGCTAATAAGCATTGCATAGAATTAGACAGGTTTATTACAAAGATGGAAAAGAAACATTGCCTAAATCGGAACAATATCGCTTCAAAACTAGTATATTGCTCTCATGAGACTTATTCCCACAAACCCGGTTGTTCTTATATGGAGAAAGTTTCTCTAGAAAGGGTTTTTGGAGAGAAGTATAGAGAGATTAAAGTCATTAATACAAAAGGAATGACCGGACACATAATGGGGGCATCCATTGATGAGGCAGTATCTGCTAAAGCATTGCAGTATCAAAAAATCCCTCCTGTTGTAAACACAAAAGAAATAGATCCAGAGCTTGAAGGGCTTAATCTCTCAAAGGGCGGGGAATATGAGTTTGATTATGTGTTAAGAGCTGTAGCAGCTTTTGGAGGTCAAGGCAATTATCATCTTATGCAAAGAATTGCAAAAGGAAAGGAGAGAATTGTTGATAATAAGGCTTATAGAGAATGGATAGAGAAGATTTCTTCAAAGGATGCAGAACTTAAAAATTACGGCAGGATTTTAGTTGCAGAGGATATATCATCAGACAATTTCCCTATAAATGCTGGATATATGGAGGCGGCACCGGTAGCAGAAATCACAAGGGATGAGGCGACTTCGCAGTTCGTTAGGGCTGATGATTTTAAAAAAGCAAGTATTGAAGCTCCTACTACTATAGATACACAACAAATAATTGATGATATTCTTTCGATTTATTCTGATGTGACTCGGTATCCTAAAGATATGCTGGATTTATCTATGGAACTTGAGGCGGATTTAGGAGTTGATACATTAAAGCAAGCAACCATATTTTCAAAGATTGCTAAAAATTTCAATTTAAATGTTATTGAGATTCAGGGTGCTTCAAATTACAATACGATTGGTCAAATGATTGATTTTGTTGTTAATAAGACCAATGCTGCGATTACTGACCTTGAGCCTCAGGAAAATAAACATAGCCAAAACTTAGTAGAAGTTGAAAAGCACAAATCAACAAAGGTCGATTGTGAGACTGAAGTACTAAAGCTGATTTCGGAAATCACATTATATCCTGTTGAACTTCTTGATAAGGATATGGAAATGGAAGCGGATTTAGGTATAGATACTGTAAAACAGGCAACTATTTTTTCGATGTTAATTGAAAAATATGGAATAGATGAAGATGAAGCTGGTAGTATTTCACAGTATCGCACTATAGGAGAATTAATTGAATTAATTAAAAAATATACGGATAAAATTGACTTTGTTCAATCGCAAGTTACAACAACTTCTATAGATAATCAAATTAATAAAATTGATTTTAGAGAAGATAAAACAATGGTTCCTCATAACCTTTCCATTAAGGATGAAGTTATGAAAATAATTTCTGAAATAACTCAATATCCTGTAGAAATGCTAGAAGAGGATATGGAAATGGAAGCAGATTTAGGTGTTGATACTATTAAGCAAGCAACTATCTTGTCTGAATTGAGTAAAAAATTCTGTGTTGGTGAAGACACAAACTTTATACCATCAGAGTTTAAAACAATTAAATCACTTATTGAGACAATAAAAAGTATTTATGATGATGAAACTAGTGTTAAAAGTGTAGATATAGTTGCTAAAAGCGATACAGAGGCTAAATTTAAAGACACAAACTCAGAACAAGCTGAGAATATGTCTTATAGGGAGCTTAGTCTTCAGTATCCGGTAGTTGTTGAAGAAAAAATCGGAAAAAAGTGCTTTGACCTAAAAGACAAAAATATACTTGTAATAGGTGATAATTCTGAAACTGTTCGAGCAACGGCAAAGTATTTAGGTAAAATTTCATCTAATATCTTTGAAATTATATTTGACAAGAAGGAAAACCAACTAGCTATAGAAAGTAAAATCATAAATATCATTGATACCTTTAAGAAAATAGACGCTGTATTAGATTTAAGTCATATAGGTGAAAACATTGATTTTGAAGGCTTGTCCATAGAAAACGAAGAGGATATATTGGATAAAAATAGTATCGATAGATTCCTTTTTTACAAGGAACTTTCTAAAAATATTGATAATCCTGAAATGAGAATTATATGTACAGTTTCTATGGATGGATGTTTCGGCTTTAATAAGCAGGATACTTTGAAGACAGATCCTTTTTATGGGGCACTGTGTGGCTTTTATAAAGGTCTTCGTAAGGAATTTGTGAAATCAAAGGTAAAAGTTTTAGATTTAGGTAATCCAAAAGATATCAAACTGACAAGCGATTTGTTTTCTATCCTAAAGAAGGAATTTGAGGAGGGCTTTGATAGTTACGAGATAGGATATAATAACAACAAAAGAATTACTTTAAAACTTGCTAATGTGGATCGTTCAAACCTTATTCCTACCTTAAATTTTGATTATAAGCATTTTGTTATTACTGGTGGCGGAAATGGAATAACAGCGGAGATTATCCGAGAAATTTCNAGAAATACAAAGGCGAAATTTTCAATTATAGGAAGAACNTCTATTCCTTCCGATATAGATGAACTTTCAAGGTTAGAGCTAAATGAGCTAGAACAAAAGAAGACTGAAATATATGACCAACTAAAAAAAGAAGGTAAAAAAGCAACTCCTTCTGAGGTTCAAAAAAAGTTCTCATACCTAACGAAAGCCATTTTGGTGCACAAACTCTTAAAGGAGGTTAGAGAGAATGGATGTGAAGCCTCCTATTATTCTTGTGATGTGTCAAATTTTGAGGACTTAAAGGTAGCAATGGACAAAGCGATATCAAACTATGGTCCGGCAAATGTTGTAATACATGGTGCCGGCATTGAAAAAAGCAGACTACTAGGGCAAAAGACAAAAGCAGAGTTTGATGAAGTATTCTCCGTCAAAGCAAAAGGCTTGTGTAATTTATATCGATTGTTAGATAAAAATGAATTAAAGCTGCTCATTGGGTTTTCATCCATATCCGGAAGATTTGGAAATGAGGCTCAATTGGATTATTGTGCTGCAAACAATTTTATAAGTAGTTTTATGTCCGTTGTTTCGTCTAAGAATAAAGGAATAAGAGCTATAAGTATTTCATGGTCTGGATGGAAAGACCTTGGGATAGCGTGGAGAAATGAGTTTGTTAAGCAAAATTCTGAAGGAATGGGGCTTCACTTAATTGAACCGGAAAGGGCAAATGCAGAGTTTCTAAATATATTATTTAGTAAGCTAAGCATAAATGAAATTGTTATAAGTAAAGGACTTGGCCCTGCTTTTCTCAAAGAAAAATGGCATGGCATAAAACATAATGTACCAATGATTGATTGGTTGAGTGAAAAAGACGGTAAAATAAAAAAAGTTTATAAAGTATTTTCTGTTAAGGCAGATCCTATTATAAATCATCATAGGCTTGGAAGCACTCCATTAGTGCCCTTGGTGGCATATCTTGAAATTGGAGCACAAACCCATAGCTTAATTTATGAAAAAAATAAACACTACTGCTTCAGAGACATTAAGATTTATAACCCTTTGAAGCTATTTAATGAAAAAGCTCAGGAGATAGTCATGACGTTAGAGGAGAATTCTTCTAGTCAATCTCTTGAGGCAATTATATATAACTACTTTAAGCCAAAGATCGGTTCTGGAAAAATGGTTGACATAGCTTCGATGAAAATATCGGGAGAAATTGGAGACTTTGAGTCTTTGATGGAGAACCTTAATATTGAGACTGAAGATATGGCTGAGGGGTTAGTAAGTGAATCACTAGAAAGACTTAGGAAAAAACATAATAGTGCAATACAGTTAGGGCCTCTGTTTATGGATGATAAATCCGCAAAAATAAATAGATATAGATACAATCATAATGGTGCGGTAATGATAGTATCATTATCCGAAGAACAAATAAAAAATAAAAAGTATGATGTGCAAAATCTGCTATTTAATCCTGCATTTGCTGATACCTTGATGCAGACTTGTGGTATTCATGCTTCAGGAGGAGATAATAATGTTTTTCTACCTGCCGAAATAGGTGAATTTGGAGTGATAAAGGTACCAAAAGAGCCGGGGCTGTTCAAGTCCTATGCAAAGCAGACTAAGAGCAGTGATTCTGAAAAAGTATATAATGTTATATTGTTAGATGATAAGGGTGAAATATGCTATTATGCAAAAGACGTTATTGTAAGGCGTATAAGTCAATGAGTACAGCGTTTAAAATTAGTAGTTTCCTTGAGACTAATAGTAGGGTTCACGAATTTGAATATGAAGTAATGGATATGAGAAGGGTGGGAGAGAAGGATATAAACCTTCTCTCTGTACTTTCAGAAGAGGAAATACGGCAGCTGGATTCGCTAAAAATCGAAAAGAATAGAATACAGTGGATTGCTGGAAGGTATGCAGTTAAATCTGCGTTGTTTAAGTACAAACTACAGAGGGCAGTACTAATGGATCTTTCGTGTATTGATGTATTGAAGGGTGAGGATTCTTCTCCCTTCATTCCTCAATATCAGGACATATGTGTTTCTATTACACACTCCTTTCCATATTGTATAGCAATAGTGTCAAATAAAAAAATAGGAGTAGATTTAGAGGGGATTAGTGAACCAAATGAGTCGCTGATAAGATACTTTTATTCAACTGAAGAGAAGAATATTTTAGAGAATTTAAAGAAAACCGACGAGTATTGTCAAAGGGCAATGATATTTTGGACAAGGAAAGAGGCAGTATCAAAACTACTCAAACTTGGTATGAGAATGGATTTTAGAGAATTAAATACATCGAAGAATGAAATGACTATAGGCAATTACTATATTTACCTTAAGTCTTACATATGTGGCGAATTTGCTTTATCAATTGCAAGCGAATGAACCTCCAAAAAAAACTATTATTGAAAAATATAGATATCTTGTATAGAATAAATATGATCAATTTCCTTATACAACTAGTCGTGGAACTTGTAGTATGGTAGGTATTGAAATATTTATAGTACGGAAGGATGGTAATACATGGGAACTTTTTTGCCTATTTTATTGACGTTGTTACCTATTGCAGTAATACTTTGTATGCTTATAATCTGGAAGAAACCAGCAGATCTAAGCGGAGTTGTAGGATGGATTATTATATCCATTATTGCGATGTATTTCTTTAGAACATCACCGGAGGTTATTGCACGCTCAACTTTGGCTGGTTTTATAAAATCTTTTCCAGTTTCATTGATAGTTGCAACTTCACTTCTTCAAATGGCGTTTATGGAAAAAACCGGGGCTTTAAAAAGAGTTATTATATTTATGAAAACAATAGCTAGTGAGGATAAAGCTGTTCAGATTATGATGCTAAGCATTGGATTCGGTACGTTGATGGTTGCAGTAGGTGCAACACCAGTATCTATTCTTCCGCCAATTCTCATTGCAATGGGGTATTCTACTTATGTTTCAATAGCATTGCCGGCTATTGGCTATGACTCTTTATGTACATACGCATTACTAGGTGCTCCTGTGGTGGTTTTTTATGATATAGCAAATGGATTTATTACAAAGAATAATTTAGGTCCAGAGTTGTCTTTAGCACAGATAGGAAGCGTATTCTTTATGTTTTTGCCTATTGTGTCTACCTTGATAGGCTTTTGTATGCTGTGGATAGTAGATAAATGGAAGGGAATAAAGCAAGGCTGGGTTCCATGTATCATAACCGGAATTGTAATAGGAGTAGTTTCGTTCTTTACAAATAAATATGAGAACCTTGTGACTTTGACGGGCGTATTAGCTGGTATAGCAGTAATTGTAGCAATGGCGATATATTTAAAGATTAAAGGTCAAAAAGTTATTGATAGAAGTAAGCTCAATAAGGAAGAAATGGAATACGAAAAGAAATATCCACTTTGGAAGGCCTTTATGCCTTGGATTATTCTTATTGTTTTGATTTTAGCCCTGAATATCCCAAAGAGCATTTTTGATTTCTTGTATAAAGATATGACTATGCCTATATCAGGTTTGTCCGCTGATTTTAGTGAAGTAATAAAGACTAGAGTTTTCTGGAATGCTTATACTTGGATTTTGGTAAGTACTATATTATCTATGTTTTTTATAAGACCTAAAGCATCCGAAATTAAAGAAACCTTAAAAGTCTGGAAAAAGAGAGCACCAAGGCCGTTTTTTTCAGCTGCAATTTTCTTTGCTATTGGTGAAATAATGAATATGTCAGGGTTTAGTATTTCAGAGCAGGGATACACTGTAAATAGTATGGTACAAGTTCTAGCAGGTGCCTCATCGAGTGTATTTCAAGGAGCTTATGGTTTTGTTGTAGGCTTTATAGGTCTTTTTGGAGGGTTCTTAACAGGAAGTGAAGCTTCTACGATAGCTATGTTTGCTAAATATACAATGACAACAGCAGAGGGTCTGGGCTTAGGGATTCCCGGTATAGTAATTATTACAGCGGCATTGGCATTTGGAGGTGGACTTGCAAGTGTTGTATCACCTTCAAAACTTCAAAATGCAGCAGCATCAATAGATAAATTGGGTGAGGAAAACAAGGTCATGAGAGCTGCTTTTGTTTTTTCTCTTATTCTTACCTTTGTGACCTCTATATTTGCCTTGATACTTCTTAATGTTATTAAAACAATAGGATGAGTATTGAAATAATTTTGTAAAGAAATTGAAATATATTTGTAATTGTTTTCCAGTAAGAATGCTTGTAATATAATATTAGAGTTTTAAAAGATTTTAAGTTTTCTAATTATGTCTATTTTCAAGAGATTAGAATGGTCGGTTCTGAAAGGGTAATTCTAATAAGTTTAATTTTAATATCTTAAAAAAACAGGAGATGTTGTTCCCCCTTACTCCTGTTTTTTTGCTGTATAAAAATATTTTTATTTATAAGAAATGCATAATCTTGATTTTTATCTTGCAAAAATGTAATATTATAAGGTGATAATTATTATGATAAGCTGAGGTTTGTAGTGACAAATACTATAGTGAAGCTTTATTACAATTTTTCTGGAGGTTTAAATGGGAACTGAGGACAAACTTGATTTGAAGGCAAAAGTTGAAGTGGAGAGCAATTTAGAGCTATATAGAGTAGTTGATTTTCTTAATAAGAATCTTAAAGAGAAAAATTTAATTTTTGGACTAAGTAAAAAGGAAAATAAAATGACATTATCCATTTATGAAACTTAATTGAATACGTTTACGAAAAGTATATAAAAGAATTAAGAAAAGTATAGTGTTCTAAAAATTATTGTTCATGTATATTTAAAGCATTTATTTTTAATTATACATGTATAACTAAAGAGGAGAAAAATAATGGAGACAAAAAGTAATGACTTAATAAGAAAAATACAGTCAAGTATGCCGAGTTTTAGTAAAGGTCAAAAACTAATTGCAAACTTTATTATTAATCATTATGGTAAAGCTGCTTATATGACAGCTGCCCGATTAGGAGAAGAAGTAGGTGTAAGTGAATCTACTGTTGTAAGATTTGCAAGCGAAATAGGTTTTGACGGATATCCAAAGCTACAGAAGGTGTTAAAAGAACTAATTAAAAGTAAACTGACCTCTGTTCAGAGAATGGAAGTATCCTCTAACAGGATTAGTGAGGACAATATAATAAAAAGTGTTCTCCAATCGGATATGGAAAAAATAAAATTAACTCTTGAAGATATAGACACAAGTACATTTAATAATGCTGTAGAAAGCATTTTAAATGCCCGAAAAATATATATTTTAGGTGTGAGAAGTTCTGCACCACTTGCTAGCTTTTTGGGTTTTTACTTTAATCTGATATTTGATAATGTAAGATTAGTGCATACAACTAGTGTTAGTGAGATGTTTGAACAGATTATTTATGCTTCGGAAAATGATGTGGTAATCGGAATAAGTTTTCCAAGATACTCTAAAAGAACTATTAATGCTTTGAGATTTGGAAAAAGACGTGGTGCAACGGTTATATCTATTACTGATAGTCTAGAGTCACCACTTGCACAGTACTCCGATCATTCACTTATTGCTAGAAGCGATATGGCATCTTTTGTTGATTCCCTTGTCGCACCTCTTAGTGTTATAAATGCCTTGATTGTTGCAATAGGTATTAGAAAAAAGAATCATGTATATGATGTTTTTGAAAACCTGGAAAAAATTTGGGAAGAGTATCAGGTTTATGAGAAACATGATGAACATAACGAACATAATGAAGCAGTAACTCAAAAAGAAACTGACATATAATGCTAAGCGTATTTTAGTGTCTAGGGCACAATATAATAATACTTACTAATAGATTGAAGTAGTGATAATAAGGACGTTTTACAGAGTATTATATAATACAAAAAATGAATAAGAGGGAAAATCATGAGTAAAAAAGTTGTGGTTATAGGAGGAGGTCCTGCAGGAATTCTTGCTGCAGGAAAGGCATCTGAGCTTGGTAAGGATGTTGTGCTTGTTGAAAAGAACGATAGATTGGGAAAGAAAATTTTAATATCAGGTAAGGGAAGATGTAATATCACAAATAATACCGATATTGAAGGTTTGCTTGAGAATATTCCTGGTAACGGGAATTTTTTATATTCTGCTTTTTACACGTTTTCCAATACAGATATTATAGAGCTTTTGCATAGATATGGTCTTGAGACAAAGGTTGAAAGAGGGGGTAGGGTTTTTCCTGTATCAGACAGAGCTAAAGATGTGGTGGATACTCTCGCTAGGTATTTAAAAGATACAGGTGTTAAAGTTCGACTAAATTCACCAGTATCCGAGATCTTGGTAAAAAATAGTGAAGTCAATGGTGTAATGTTTAAAGATGGAAATACAATTGAATGTGATAGTGTAGTGCTTTGTACAGGAGGAGTATCTTACCCCGGCACAGGTTCAACGGGTGATGGTTTTAAAATAGCGAGAAAAGTTGGTCATGAAGTTGTAAAGCTTCGTCCATCTCTTGTACCGTTGATAGCTTCAGAAAAGTGGATAGGTGAGTTGCAAGGTTTATCGCTTAAGAATGTTTCAGTAACCCTCATAAATGAAAAAGGTAAAAATATTTATTCAGATTTTGGAGAAATGCTTTTTACACATTACGGGGTTTCCGGACCTATAATTTTAAGCTCAAGTAGACATATTCTCGCCTATAATTTTAAAGGAATAAGTTTGGTAATCGACTTGAAACCTGCCCTTGATGAGCAGAAACTTGATGAGAGAATAAGGCGGGATTTTGAAAAGTTCTCAAGAAAGCAATTTAAAAACTCATTAGATGAGCTACTTCCTCAAAAATTAATTCCTGTGGTGATAAAGCTTTCTCAGATTTCTCCCGACAAGTTTGTAAATCAAATAACAAAAGAAGAACGAAGAAAATTAGTTAGTATATTGAAAAAATTCACACTTACTATAGTAGGAGCAAGACCCATTGACGAAGCAATTGTCACGGCAGGAGGAATTTCAACTAATGAAATAAATCCTTCGACTATGGAATCAAAATTAATTAAAGGGCTTTATTTTGCAGGTGAAGTAATTGATGTTGATGCTTATACCGGTGGGTTTAATCTAACAATTGCATTTTCAACTGGCTATTTAGCGGGTATGAATTGTTAAAAGATTTTAAAAAAATATTTTCACCCGATTAAAAATCTGATTTGAAGGGTTTTGAAGCTTTGGTATTTTATAGGTTGAATTTTAGAAAAGGTCTAAGAGTATTTTTTAAATCATTTTAGCATATTATTTTTATGGTGACAATTATATATATGCGGGAGATGATTATAATGAAAATTGTTGTATTTAAAGCTGCTAAGAAAAAGGATAAAATCAGCAAGAAATCTGTATCGCGTTTTATAAACTTTGGTATTGAGAGAGTTTTGTTCTTTGCTTTTGTCTGTATTTTTATAGCCATTATCTTTGTTCAGGGTACTTTGCTTAATCCATCACTAAGACCATACCTTATAAAAGACGAAATGGCTGATGGGAGACCTTTAGCTTCGGAGGAATATTTGTATAGAGAAGGTGAAATTTCTATAGCACTTTTAGAAAGTGAAAACAATGAAGATTTAAAACTGCTAGTCAATGGAGATGAAGTTGCAGTATTTAATCAAAATCGTATAACACTTTCAGTAAAAGACGGTGATGTGATAGAAGTAGATGCAAGTTTGACAGAACGCGAGACGGAGCTAGAAATAATTTCAGCGAGTGAAAATATATCGGGAGTAGAGGTTGGTAAAAAAATAAAGGTTAATTCAAACATTGAAGAGATAACTAGAATCTCAATAGAGTAACAACCTTTAATTACATCGAATAATTTTTATTGTCTTAAAACAACAATTACTATATAATATATTAGGTGGTTTATGTAAAAGCCATTTTGCTTTTGGATTTATTCTTTCAATCCGATTATAAAATGGTGTCTTTGCACTAAGTGTATAGGCTTTTTATCAACATTTTTGCAATATGTTTATAGAAATGCTTTAGGGTGCTATCATAAGAATATAGGATGGATAAAAGATGATTAGAGAATCTAATGAGATAAAAAGCTTTGGAAGTAAGGAGATAGCGTCGGCAGCAATTAAGATTGCCTTGACTTCAGGTAGAAACGAAGAAAAATTATACCAGACTGATTTTCTTAATACTGGTATACATACTTGTGCTGTTGATTACGGAGGAGAATTTATAACTTCTGTTATGAAAATTGTTGAAAGAGCAGTAGTAGCTTCGAAAAGAGAAGGCGTGATTACAGACAATCATACTGAAGAGGGAGCTGTTGCTGGTGCGACAAGAGAAGCATTATCCCAAATAATTCCTAAGGCGATAGGTTTAAATGTTGGAGGCAAAATAGGTATTGCAAGGTATAAAAACCACATAAGTGTAGCGATATTTTTTGGGATTGGTCTTCTTCACTTAAATGAAGTTTCAATAGGACTTGGGCACAGAGTTGTTTAGACTGTTGTTTGTTTTTTGAAAATCGATATAATTGTTATTTTTTGGATAATCGTAATGTAGTATGGTATAATGGAGGTAAAATCAATGGTTAGAGCTGTTAGAGGAGCTACAACTGTCGAAAATAATGATGCAGTCGAAATGCTTCGTGAGACAGAAAAGCTTCTTGTTGAAATAATTGAAAAAAATAGATTGAAAGAAGAAGACATCATCAGTATAATTTTTACTGTAACAAATGATTTAAATGCAACTTTTCCTGCTATTGCAGCTAGAAACCTTGGGTGGACAAGCATTGCACTAATGTGTACAAGCGAAATTCCCGTTCCGGGAAGTCTTGAAAAGTGCATAAGGGTTTTATTGCATTTTAATACAAACAAGAGAAATGATGAGATTAGATACATATATTTAAATGGTGCTAAGGTATTAAGACCGGATATAAAAACTTAATAAATTCAGGGCAACTATGATTATACGTTTTTTCTTTTATGCCTTTTAGGAGAAGAACAATAAATAAACATTAGGAGAATTATGCATGGTAAGTAACAAAAATATAACCATTGCTATTGACGGACCTGCAGGAGCAGGTAAAAGTACAATTGCTAAATTAATTTCAAAAAAACTAAAAATAGTTTATCTTGATACAGGAGCTATGTATAGAGCTGTAGCATTAAAGGCTATCAGGCAAAATATAGACACTAGTAATGGAGAAAAATTATCAGAGCTTGTCAAAGATATAAATATAAAAGTTGAATATATAAACGAAGAACAGAGAATATATTTAGACGGGGAAGATGTAAGTGATTTTATTAGAACTCCTGAAGTATCATTAGGTGCATCAAATGTAGCCGTAATACCAGAAGTAAGAATTAAGATGGTTGAGCTTCAGAGAAAAATTGCATCAAAATGCAGTGTTGTGATGGATGGTCGTGATATTGGTACATATGTACTTCCGAATGCAACATTAAAAATTTTTCTCAACGCATCTATTGATGAAAGAGCAAAAAGAAGATATCATGAACAAGTGTCTAAAGGTATTAGGGATGTTTCCTTTGAAGAAGTAAAGAAGGATATTATATACCGTGATAAGAATGACAGCAGCCGTGCATTTGCACCTTTGGCAAAAGCTCAGGATGCTATTGAAGTAGATACTACAATAATGAGTATAGATGAAGTAGTTACAAAAATATTGGAGCAGGTAGAGGGCATATGTTGATCAGTTTATTTAGGGGTTTTGTGAAAATAGTTTTTTTACTTCTATACAGAGTACAAATTATTGGTATTGAGAATGTACCACAGAGCGGACCATTAATATTATGTGCTAACCATAACGGTGAAATGGATATGTTTTTTATAGGATATAAGCTAAAGAGATTAGTTCACTATATGGCTAAGGAAGAGCTGTTTAAAAATCCAATATTAGGTGCCTTTTTTAGATGGCTAGGAGCTTTTCCTGTGAAGAGGGGTAAAGCAGATGTTGAGGCAATTAAGAATTCTTTAAGGCTTCTAGAGAATAATGAAATATTTGGTATCTTTCCCGAAGGAACCAGAATGAAAAAGAAAGATGCAAAAACAGTAAGAGCTAAGCCTGGAGTAGCATTAATCGCACAGAAGTCAGGTGCCCCAATTATTCCGGTAGCTGTTTCAGGAAGATATAGACCCTTTAGCAAAATAAAAGTTGTATTTGGTAAGCCTTTTAGTATTGATTTAGATAAAAATAAGAAATATACTAATAGTGAGTTAGTTGAAATATCTCAAAGTATTATGTCAAAAGTATATGCTCTTTTGGAGGAAAATTAGTTGGAGATTATTGTTGCAAAGTCAGCAGGTTTTTGTTTTGGAGTAAATAACGCTGTAAAACTTGTTAATGAGCTGCTTGAAACAGAAAAGTCAGGGCTTTACACCTATGGTCCGATAATTCATAACGGTCAGGTTGTAGAGCAATTAAGTTCTAAGGGCGTGGAAGCAGTTGAAAAATTAGATGATGTTATCTCTGGAAGACATATAGTAATAAGAGCTCATGGTGTTATACCACAGATTTATGATAATATTAAGAGTAAGGGCTTATTACTTAAAGATGCTACATGCCCCTATGTCAAAAAAATTCATAATCTGGTAAACGAGAAAAGTAAAGAGGGTTATGATATAATTATTGCTGGTGATAAAAACCATCCTGAAGTGATAGGCATAGACGGATGGTGCAGCAACAAAGCAAGTGTAGTTGATAGTATTGAAGATGTGGACATGCTAGAAATAAAGAATGACAAGATATGCGTTGTAGCTCAGACTACATTATCAAAGCAGAAATGGGAAAAGCTAATAAAATACTTAGAAAATAAATATGGCAAAATTGAGAAGTTTGATACTATTTGTACTGCAACAAGTACACGCCAAAATGAAGCTAGTGAGATATCAAAAAAAGTGGACTTGATGATAATTATAGGGGGCAAACACAGCTCAAATACTCAAAAGTTGTATGAAATATGTAAGGAAAATTGCCCTCTGACTTATAAAGTTGAAACTTCCGGTGAATTACCACCGGTAGATATAAAAAAAATTAATAAAATAGGTATTTCTGCCGGAGCTTCTACGCCGGACTGGGTAATTGAGGAGGTTATAAAAAAAATGAGTGATTTAAACAATCAACAAAAGGTCGAAATGAATGAGAAAGAAAGTGAAATGAATTTTGCGGATGCCTTCGAAAAGTCGATGGTTACTTTAAGAGATGGTGACATAGTTACCGGAAAGGTAATTGGTTATAATAGTGACGAGATATTTGTTGACCTTGGCTACAAATCCGATGGAATAATTCCTTTGGAAGAATACACTGACGAACCCGACTTCAAAATTTCAGATGAAGTAAAAGTTGGGGACAAAATTGAGGTGTATGTAAAAAGGGTTAATGATGGTGAAGGCAACGTATTGTTATCGAAGAAACACCTAGATGCTATCAAATCTTGGGATGAAGTTATAAAAGCTTATGAGGATAAGACATCTGTTAGAGCTATCGTTGTAGAAGTTGTAAACGGTGGAGTTATAGCAAGTGCTAAAGGTGTAAGAATTTTTATTCCTGCATCACAGATTAGTGATAAGTTTGTAAAAGATCTTCACGAGTTTTTAAAGAAACCGATTAACATTAGAATTATTGAATATAATGATAAAAAGCGTAAGCTTGTCGGTTCTGCAAGGGTTATTCTTGAAGAAGAAAAGGAAAAGAAATCTAAAGAGTTTTGGAATGATGTTGAAGTTGGAAAAGTCTACAATGGTGTTGTTAAAAGCCTTACAGACTTTGGAGCTTTTGTTGACATCGGCGGTGTGGATGGATTGATTCACATATCAGAGCTTTCATGGTCAAGAATAAAACATCCATCGGAGATCGTAAAAGTTGGCGATAAAGTCGAGGTAAGTATATTAGACCTTAAAAAGGATAAGGGAAAAATATCCCTAGGTTATAGAAGGACAGAAGACAATCCTTGGGTTAAGGCTAGTGAAAAATATAAGGTTGGAGACGTTGTTAATGTTAAAGTTCTCCGTTTTGCTCCATTTGGTGCTTTTGTAGAGCTTGAAGAGGGTATAGACGGTCTAGTCCATATTTCACAGATTTCTTCTAAGAGGCTTGCAAAACCTGAAGATGTTCTAACTTCTGGAATGATGGTAGATGCAAAGCTTCTTGAGTTTGATTTAGAGAATAAAAAGATTAGCCTTAGTATAAAAGAGGTTAAACCTATAGACCCTGCAGGTGAAGATGACGATAATACTTCTAGTGCAAATTCTGACGGTGAAAAAGTCGAAGAACCTTCAGAACACAAAGAAGAAATGGAAGTAACCTTAGGAGACATTCTTGAAAAAGATAAAGAATAATGTACTTTAGATATTCTGATGTTTGACATTATTATAAAAATCAAGGAATGTAAAACGAATTTTCTTTGATTGAAATATTAAAAAGAGCTGTTGCACTAAATTTAATGCAACAGCTCTTTTTTAGTTGTGAGCGTTGAGAAAAACTTATAAGTCAGCTTAATAAAGAGAGTAAATAAAAGAAAAAATAGAATAATCTTTAATAAACAAAGAAAATAAAAAAATTACGCTAAAAGTATTGACTTTTAAGTGGAACATGCTAAAATTAATTTTGTTGAAATTCTAAAAAATTTCAAAGACAAGAAAGGTTGTTGATATTTTTTTTAATTTGAAGGAGGAAACAAAATGAATACTTTGGGCCGTCATATACTGGCAGAAATTTACGGGTGCGATCCTGCAATTTTGAATAATCGCAGTCAAATTGAAAAAATCATGGTGGAATCCGCACTTGAAGCTGGAGCTGAGATAAGGGAAGTTGCGTTCCATAAATTCAGCCCACAGGGTGTAAGCGGAGTTGTAGTTATTTCAGAATCACATTTAGCGATTCATACATGGCCAGAGTTGGGCTATGCAGCAGTTGATGTATTTACATGTGGTGATACTGTTAACCCATGGGATGCCTGTAACTACTTAACGGAGCGTTTTAACGCTCAGCATATGACTGCAACCGAGGTGAAACGAGGGATATTCGAAGAACCTGTTAAAGTTGCAAATTTATAATTTATATAGATACAAATAAAAACGAAGGGGCATCTTGCTCCTTCGTTTTTGCCTCTTTCACTTCGTTTGAAAGAAGCGTAATAAAAAGCGTACAATAAAGTATGCTTTTTATTATGTAACAGTTTTTATATCTTTATTTTTTAGTTATTATGTGCTAAAATTATGATATGTTTATGTAATGGTTCAGTAAGGTCATTTCGGCAAATAGCTTACTACAATATTTTATTTACAAAACCTATTAGATGAGAATTATTTAATGATTACAAAATTTTATCGAAGCATCTATTTAGACGTTTCAATAACTCTGTTAAAAATTGGATTCGATTTTATTAATCATCTTAAGGAGAGAAAATGGAAAGGACATTAGTTATCTTAAAACCTGATGCAGTTCGAAGAAAACTCATAGGTGAAATCATTTCAAGATTTGAAAGAAAAAACCTCACAATTATTCAAATGAAAGTTATGAATATTGACAAAGAATTAGCACTTTTGCATTATCAACATGTAAAGAAGTATTCTTTTTTTGAAGATATGATAAGCTATATCACCTCAGGACCGGTCGTAGTAATGATAATAAGTGGCTCAAATGCTATAAGTACAGTAAGGAATATGGTTGGTAAAACAAGTTGTCATGAGTCGCCGATTGGCACTATACGTGGTGATTATGGGTTTCACCCCTTTGAAAATTTAATACATAGCTCTGACTCAGAAGAAAGTGCCGGAATAGAAATACAAAGGTTTTTTTCAACATAAGAGTTTTGAGCATACTATTTACTCTACAACATTTATATTTCAACCGAATTTTATTGATTAACTTTGAGAAGTACAAAAAATGTATCGGAGAATGGAGAATGATCCTATGATAATGGATTATGAAGGCTTTAAGAAGGAAATATATAAAATTTCGGGAATTGATCTTAGTCTTTACAAGGAAAAACAAATGAAAAGAAGACTAGACTCTCTTATTAGTAAGAATAATTTTAGGGGTTATGCACCCTATGTAGCGGAGTTAAAAGTTAATCTAAAGCTATATAATGAGTTTATAAATTTTATGACAATTAATGTTTCTGAGTTCTATAGAAATCCTGAACAATGGATGAAACTTAAGACCATTATACTTCCAATGCTCCTCCAAAACAATAAAGAGCTAAAGATATGGAGTGCGGCATGTTCTAGTGGCGATGAGCCCTATACTCTTGTTATGGTGCTAAATGAATTTTTGCCTTTAGATAAGATTAAAATAATAGCAACAGATATAGATAAAGATATATTAAATAAGGCTAGAATTGGAATTTACCTTGACAAAAGTGTGGCTAATCTTCCTAATGTATATAAGGATAAATATTTTACTGTTGAAGGAAATTATTATAGAATAAAGGATGAGGTTAAAAGGTGTGTGGAGTTTAAACACCACAACCTGTTAGCGGATCCGTATCCGCAAAATTGCGATCTTATAGTATGTAGAAATGTTTTGATATATTTTACAGAAGAGGCAAAAACCGATATATATATGAAGTTTAACAAGTCATTAAAAGACGAAGGAGTACTTTTTGTTGGAAGCACAGAACAAATAATATTATATAATAAATATAATTTTCGCTCTATTCAAACTTTTTTCTATCAGAAGGAAAGGGACTTGACATAGATTTTGAAAGGAGAGAAGCATGAAAAAAAGAATAATTGCTTGGGTTATTTTAATTGGTTTTGTACTTTTGATTCTCAATATTTTAATCTTCAAAAAATTCCTTGAAGCCAGTTTTATAATATATATAGCCATTTCTGCATATTTTCTATTGTTTATGAACAAAAAAGAATTAAAGAGATGAACTTGTATATTAATTCCACTTCCTGCTAATACTAATAGTAGGAGGTGGTTTTTATTATAGTTGCTGTTCAAAAAGGATTAGACGCAGTTAAGAACGGACTTAAAGAAAAGGGTTTTGAAGTGGTGGACCTAGAGACCTATTCTTACCCTATTGACGCAATTGTATATGAGGGGGATAGTTTCCAAATATCCTATGTGTCAAGAAATAATATGCCTGAAATGACTATGGGTAAAAGAGCAAATTATGGTGTGTTTATTGTGAATTCTTTTGGCAAGACAGTTGACGAAATAACGGATATGTTAAAAACGAGATATTACAGTCCTCTTTTTTAGAGTTATCTTTCCATAGGCTAAGACAAATACATTTCTAAATACTAATTTGATAGGTATTGATATTTGACATATAATTTTTTGAAATGAGGTAATCCATTTCAAAAATTTTGTTTCGCTCCTTAGAATGAAATGAAAGGAGCAAAAACGGAGGGGTTCGATACCCCGTAGTTTTTTTACATAAAATTTTGAAATTTTGAGCAAATATCTATTGACAAATAATTATTACAGTGCTAATCTTATTCTAGAAATACCGAGTAAAGTACTTGGAATTGGAGGTCTGTAAATGAAATTATCTACTAAGGGACGTTACGGTGTGAAGTCTATGCTTGATCTTGCACTTCATGGCGGTGAAGGGCCTGTGCCTTTGAAAAGCATTGCAGAAAGACAGGATATTTCAGAAAACTATTTAGAGCAACTTTTTGCAACCCTTAGAAAAGCAGGACATCTTAAAAGTATTAGGGGTGCACAAGGCGGTTATATACTTGCCCACGATCCTAAAAATATTACCATTGGTTCGATATTAAGGTCTTTAGAAGGTTCTCTTGCACCAGTTGAATGTGTAGTTGAAGATGATCCTATTAAATGTTCAAAATCTGATAGATGTGTAACGAAAATCGTATGGAAAAAAATAAGAGATAAAGTAAATGAGGCAGTGGATTCGGTTACCTTAGACGATTTAATAGAGGAATACAAAAAGAGTAATACCGATGATGCCTATATTTATTATATATAATTCCTACAAAATTACTACGATTTATTGTTTTGATAATAAAACTATAGGGAATAAATAAAAAAGTAATAGATTTTATTTAGATATTTAATAAACAATGTAAGGAGCACTTATTATGGAGAACAAAATGATATATTTTGATCACGCTGCGACAACACCTGTAAAACCTGAAGTTGTTGAAGAAATGATGCCTTATTATACAAATAAATTTGGTAATGCTTCTTCAATATACAGTATTGGCAGGGAAAGTAAAAAGGCTATAGAAGAAGCAAGGGAAAGAGTTGCAAAGGCATTAGGGGCTATGACTAGGGAAATATTTTTTACAGGTTCCGGTTCTGAAGCTGACAACTGGGCAATTAAAGGGGTTGCGTATTCCAACAAAGATAGAGGGAACCATATAATTACTACAGCCATTGAACACCATGCAGTGCTTCACACGTGTCAGTACCTCGAAAGTGACGGCTTTGAAGTTACTTATCTGCCTGTAGATGAAAACGGATTGGTATCTGTAGAACAGGTCAGAAAAGCAATTAAACCCAATACCATTTTGATAACAATAATGTTTGCTAACAACGAAATTGGTACAATTCAACCTATAGCTGAAATTGGGAAAATTGCAAAGGAAAATAATATTTATTTTCATACCGATGCAGTACAAGCTATTGGTAGTATACCTGTAAACGTCAATGAATTAAATGTAGACTTATTATCACTATCAGCCCATAAATTTTATGGTCCTAAGGGCGTAGGTGCTTTATATATAAGAAAAGGTGTCAAAATCACAACCTTTCTTCATGGAGGAGCTCAGGAAAGGGGAAGAAGAGCAAGTACGGAAAATGTACCAGGTATAGTTGGATTAGGAAAAGCTATTGAACTTGCAACGGAGAACCTCGAGCAGTATAATAAGAAATTGATAGATTTAAGGGACAGGACTATTGAGGAAATTACAAAAAAAGTACCGTTTATAAAATTAAATGGTGACAGGTATAAGAGATTGCCTGGGAATGTGAATTTTTCCTTTGAATTCATTGAAGGAGAATCGCTATTATTGATGCTTGATATGAAAGGAATTGCTGCTTCTAGTGGCTCTGCCTGTACTTCAGGTTCTCTTGATCCATCACATGTACTTTTAGCTATTGGACTTAGTCATGAGATTGCACACGGTTCATTAAGAATAAGTTTTGGGGATGAGAATACCCATGAAGACGTCGATTATCTGATGGAAGTACTTCCGTTGATAGTAGAAAGATTAAGGGAGATGTCCCCGTTATATGAAAAAGTGAAAAGAGGGAATTAATATGTATAGTGAAAAGGTTATGGATCATTTCATGAATCCTAGAAACGTTGGCGAGATTGAAAATGCCGATGCAATAGGTGAAGTAGGTAATGCAAAATGTGGGGATATTATGAAAATATACCTCAAAATAGAGAATGACGTTATTATAGATGCTAAATTCAAAACCTTTGGATGTGGTGCAGCCGTTGCAACAAGTAGTATGGCAACTGAGTTGGTGGTTGGAAAGACTATTGAAGAGGCACTTAAAATTACAAATAAAGCTGTCGCGGAAGCTCTTGACGGACTTCCACCTGTGAAGATGCACTGCTCCAATTTGGCCGAAGAAGCTATCAAGGCAGCAATTGAAGACTATTTAGTGAAAACAGGAAGACTTGAAAAAAATTGTGATGGTGAAGTTTGTGGAAGACGCTGTGATGACATCCATCATCACATGGATATTGAAGACTAAAATATTACTATATAGGCAGGTCAAAAAATCTATGAGTAAAAAAAGTGTCATGATAGGTATGAGCGGCGGCGTTGATAGTTCTGTAGCAGCCGCTATACTTTTAGAAAAAGGATATGATGTAATAGGTGTAACAATGCAAATATGGCCTGAATCTTCAGAAGAATCTAAGATTACTGAAGGAGGTTGCTGCTCACTATCAGCGGTAGATGACGCGAGAAGAGTGGCAAATACTCTTGGTATACCTTATTATGTGCTTAACTTTAAAGAGGTATTTGAAAATAAGGTTATAAACTATTTTTTAGATGAGTACTTAAAAGGCAAAACACCTAACCCCTGCATAGCTTGTAATAGGCATGTTAAATTTGAATCCTTACTTAATAAAGCAATATCAATGGGAATAGACTATGTAGCAACGGGGCATTATGCAATTATTGAATACGATGAGACAAAAAAGAGATATGTTTTAAGGAAGTCTGTTACTTCAGCAAAGGATCAAACCTATGCTTTATATAATCTTACCCAGGAACAACTGTCAAAAGTACTAATGCCCATAGGGAATTACAGTAAGGATATTGTAAGGCAAAAGGCCGCCGATCTTGGACTTAATGTTGCTTCAAAGCCTGACAGCCAGGAAATATGCTTTGTAGACGATAACGATTATGGAAAGTTTATTGAAAATAATACCGATAAAAAAATAGTTCCCGGTAATTTTGTAGATACTAAAGGGAATATACTAGGAAAGCATAGAGGTATAATATATTACACTGTTGGTCAGAGAAAGGGTTTAGGAATAGCCTTCGGAAAACCTATGTATGTTGTAGACATCGATGTAGAAAACAACAATGTAATTCTAGGTGATGACAGTGAAGTGTTTAATGATAAATTAATCGCCTATGACTTAAACTTTATATCAATTGATACTTTAGAGGTACCGATGAAAGTAAAAGCAAAAATAAGGTATTCAGCTAAAGAAGCGGATGCAATTATTATACCTATTGAAAAGGATAAGGTACGAGTAGAGTTTGAAACACCTCAAAGAGCCATTACAAGAGGGCAGTCTGTGGTGTTTTATGACGGCGACCTAGTTGTGGGCGGTGGAGTTATACAGAACTCACTATAGAAAAAACTTGTAAACTTTATTCTGATGTGCTAAAATACTATAAAGACTATGAAAGAGTGAAAGTAGTTATCTATGGTTACATTAAGAGAGTTGTCCGGATGGTGAAAGGGCTTCAGTACATGGATTAATGAAATACCCTCTGGAGTTGCATGCTGAAAGTGTTTTATCAATGCACCATTAAGCAGAGCCGGAAGCCTACCGTTATATTGGCGGTGTATAGTTGAGGTACACTATTATTATGTGTACGAATTAAGGTGGTACCACGGGAGCTTTCTCGTCCTTAAAAAAGGATGTGAGGGCTTTTTTTGTTGGTAAATTTAATAATGTATAGGTTGTTTTTGAAATGACCTTATTGAAATTTTTACAAGATCATATGGGAGGAAATTTTATGTCAAGTGTGTTTGAAACGTTAAAAGAAAGAGGCTTTATTGCTCAGATTACTCATGAAGAACAAGTAAAAGAACTTCTCGAAAAGGAAAAGGTGACTTTTTATATCGGTTTTGATCCGACAGCTGATAGTTTGCATGTAGGCCACTTTTTGCAAATGGTTGTTATGGCACATATGCAAAGAGCAGGTCATAGACCAATTGCCATCATAGGTGCTGGAACAACTATGGTAGGAGACCCTACTGGTAAGACCGATATGAGAAAAATGATGACTAGGGAAGAGATACAAAAAAACGCCAATAAGTTCAAAACCCAATTATCTAATTTTATAGACTTTAGTGAAGATAAGGCACTAATGCTCGATAATGCCGATTGGTTACTCGAATTAAATTATGTCCAGTTCTTAAGAGATATAGGAGTACATTTTTCGGTTAACAGGATGCTTACAGCAGAATGTTTCAAATCAAGATTGGAAAAGGGCTTATCCTTCATTGAATTCAATTATATGCTTATGCAAAGTTATGATTTCTTGAAACTCTATCAAGAACACGGATGTTTGCTTCAACTTGGAGGAGATGACCAGTGGTCAAATATTTTAGGTGGTATTGATCTTATTAGAAGAGTAGAAGGAAAGGAAGCCTATGGAATGACTTTTACTCTGCTTACTAACAGTGAAGGCAAAAAAATGGGTAAAACCGAAAAAGGTGCACTTTGGCTTGACCCAAACAAGACAACTCCCTACGAGTTTTACCAGTACTGGAGAAATATTAATGACAGTGATGTTATTAAATGCTTAAAGCTTCTTACTTTCCTTCCGATGAGTGAAATTGAGGAATTAGCAAAGCTCAAGGATCAACAGATAAATGAAGCAAAGAAAGTTCTTGCCTTTGAGGTAACAAAGCTTATTCACGGAGAGGAAGAAGCCTTAAAAGCACAAGGTGCGGCGGAGGCTCTTTTTGGAAAAGGTGCAAGTTCTGATAATATGCCTACCACAGAAATAACAATTTCTGAATTAGGAAGTGGAATTAATATTTTGGATCTTTTAATAAAAACTAAACTTGTTCCGTCAAAGGGTGAGGGAAGACGTCTTGTTGATCAAGGTGGAGTAAGTGTAAATGAAGTAAAAGTAGCAAAAATTGACCTTTTAGTAAAGGAAGATGACTTTAAAGATGATGAGATTATAATCAAAAAAGGTAAAAAGGTCTATCACAAGGTTAAAATAGTAAGATAGGTAGACTTAAGATAAGTATTAGATTGTAATAAAGCTTTTTAGCTATTTATGGAGTTTTTACAATAAAGTTTAAGTTAATTTGTTTTATTGAAATGGTCTTAAGTGGATAAATACTTAAACTTATATGGGCAGCTGACAACCAATCTGCCCATATAAGTTTGCAATTAAGATGAAGCTATAACAATAACTAGCTAATCACACATACATATATATGTATATATTTAATAGGCTTTGTGTTGTAAATATAGTATAGTTTTTTAGATTTCTTAATCAATCCAATTTTGATAAAATCGGCTTTCTTTGTTCAAAATGTGTAGTATAATCAAATCCTGCACTACTTATCATTTCTTTGAGGTAGTCGAACTTATAACCAATATGTTCTAATCTATGTGCATCCGAACTTGTACATACCATTTCACCACCAAGTTCCCTATAGCGTTTGAGTATGCTAAAATTCGGCATAGGTGATGCTAAATCATATCTGAATCCTGAAGAATTAATTTCAATAGCTTTGTCCATTTTTATTATTTGATTTAGAATTGAATCCAAAAGGTCGGAATAATCACTATATTCTAACGACTTGTTGTCATAACATCCATACCTCCTAATGAGGTCAAGATGTCCCATGACATCGAAGTTGTCAAAAGTTTCTAAAGTATGAAGCACATTTTCAAGATACCTTGTATAAGCTTCTTTCTGAGATTTTGATTTGCAAAAATCACCATTGTGCAAGTCTAACTTGTCAACAACATGGACTGAGGCAATTACTATATCAAAATCATAGCTGTTAATTACCTCTATAGTACTGTCTATAACATGAGGTTGTATTCCAACCTCTATGCCTTTAAAAACACGTATATCATTGCTAAATTGTTTTTTTATACTATCCATATAATCTGAATATTTGTCGAAATCAATTAAAAACAAATCATCATAATTAGGGTAGTCAAAATCAAGATGATCAGTAAATGAAATACCTTGCAACCCCCTAGAAATTGCAGCACTTATGGCACTTTCACAATTCATATCACTATCGCCTGAAAAACTGCTATGTACATGACAATCAAACATTATAAATTCCTCCAATATAGAAAGTTAAATCTTTTCCATATAATTATTTATAAAGCAACTAAACCGATAAGTCAAGGAACAAATGAATTCAAGCAGCGAAACAGCTTACTTTATATAGAACTTTAAGAGAAATAAAACTGGTTTAGTTACATTCGATTAGACATCTATTTTTCTTTATATGATAAACGTAATGTTAAATAATGGATTAATCCCGACCTAGAGTCCTATATAAATCCTACTAAATGCCTATATAAAAACACTTGCATATAGACCAATTATTATATAAAATATAAGTAGACACAAAAAATACCTATACTTCGATAATATTTATTAAGTATCTAATCACAAAGGATAAATGAAATAGTGCTTTTATCCTCGGTCAATTTACGAGATTATAGAAAACAATCTATCAGCTTTTTCTATAATAATTATTCTACTGTTTTAAGATGACTTTCAAAAAACATATACAAAGCTATTTCGAAAGAATTAATAGCTTATGTTACACAAACCCTGTATAGGTTATTGTCTTAAATGACCAAATTGGGTGTTTTGTGATTTAGAAATTGTCATTAGATATCTTCTTGCTCTTCTTATATAGAACTCTTTAACAAGTATTTCTAATGGGTTCAGATGTTATACTTACAATAATCATATTAATGTTTACATAAATTATACTTAAGAAGTCTATTTTAAATTTAGCATTAGGGAATATTAATCTCCGATAGAGATGGGGACTGTAAAAACTAATAGATATGTTATCTGAATAATTAAAATGCAGGTAATATAAAGGTAGATTTCTTACAGCTCAATCTCTTTAGCTCCAAACATAAATATATTCTATGCAGTTAGGTACAGGAGGAGTTATAATGAGAAAGAATATGACTGAAGTATCAACTGAATATAAAATTCTTATTGTAGACGATGAAGAGGGCATAATAAACTCATTGAAGGTAATGCTCACTAGGAGCGGGTATTTCAGTGTAGGCATATCAGATCCCATTGAAGCTATAAAGCGATTAGAGAATGAGCATTTTGATATGCTAATATTAGACTATATTATGTCGCCAATCCATGGTGATGAGGTGGTAGCTAAAATAAGAGAATTCAATAAGGATATTTACATACTCTTATTGACAGGTCATAAAGATCTTGCACCTCCTCTTGAGACGATTAAAGCTCTCGATATTCAGGGTTATTGCGAAAAAGGTGATCGCTTTGACCAGCTTTTGCTTTTAATCGAATCGGGAATAAAGTCCATCTCCCAAATTCGCACTATCAAACAATTTAAAGATGGGCTTAATAGAATTCTATACGCGGTACCTAAAATATATCAATTGCAGCCAATTGATGCAATCCTAGAAGAAATTTTAGAAGGGCTTATGCCTCTTGTCAATAGCAAGGACGCCTTTATACTTGTTGATGATTGTAACAGCACCCGTGGAGAAATTATTTATAAGGGTGTAGGAGAGTACAAAATACATGTGAAATCACTAGTAAATATGCTTAGTCCGGAATTAATGGAGAAGATTGGTTATTCAAGAGAAAATAAAATCAAAGTCAAATTAGCTCATGGTATAATTTTACCCCTTTTAGGTGAAAACGATAGTTCTATTGGCGTTATATATATTGAAAGCAATAATTTTGATGAAGGTCTAAAACTCCTTGAAATATATTCAACTCAGGCAGCAGCATCTATTATAAATGCTTTCTTACATTCTTTAATTAATATGAAAAAAGAAGAACTAGACAGAACCTATATGGAATTAAAGAAAAGGTATATTGATACAATCGAAGCGTTAAGATTAACTGTAGATGCTAAAGATTACTATACGCGAGGACACTCGGACAGAGTTTCCTATTACGCTGGAAAATTAGGTGAGGCTTTTGGACTCAGTTCGGAAGAAATTGAACTATTAAAAGTTGGTGGTGTATTCCATGATATAGGTAAAATTGGTACAGCCGATGATATATTATTTAAGGTTGAGAAACTTGATTTTGATGAGTATGAAGAAATTAAGAAGCATCCATTAAAAGGAGCCTATATCCTATCAGCCATTTCCATGTTTAAGGATGTGGTTCCGTTAGTTAAATATCACCATGAGAGGTATGACGGAAAAGGATATCCAGAAGGTTTGAAAGGTGAAGAAATACCATTACTTGCAAGGATCCTATCGGTTGCAGATGCTTTTGATGCTATGACCACCGACAGGAAATATAGATCAAAACTTGCTCTTGGAGAAGCAATAAATCAGTTTAAAATAAATTCCGGTACGCAATTTGACCCTATAGTTGTAGAAAAGCTTCTATCACTGCTTGACAATTATGAATTGATGCAAAAGGAAATTGCAGCAACCTTTTCTGAATAAAATGAAATTTAAAAAAAGTCCTTACTAAAAGGACTTTTTTTAATGCTAATGAAATAATGGTTACTTTACTCTGTATATAATTCCTCTAAAAAAGTTTGTTTTTTTAAAAAAACTTTTTTGCCACAAATAAGTTATATCAATGCTTAAAATGAAAATTCAGAATTCAGGCTTCAGAATTCTTGCGGCTTTGCCGCTGTATGTTATACTTTCGATTTCTTATTACTATCTCATGATATAGCTTGAACATAGTATAAATTATTTTTGAAACGCCGTTATTTGGGTATACTTATATCTATATAATTTTAAAAAGTTATAGTTTAAAAAATAATGCTATAATATTATCTAGTAAGAACGAATATTTAGAGGAGGTAAATTATGTCTGAAAATAAAACTCAAGGACAAATATTATCTGAAAAATTGCTTATTGCTCCTAAAAGTGCGTGGGAAAAGATAAGTGATGAGGAATTTAAAGTAACCTTTGATTTATGTGAAAGATATAAGAGCTTTTTAAATAAAGCTAAAACAGAGAGAGAGTTTGTCGAGGAAACTGAAAAACTTGCAAAGCAAAAAGGATACATATCAATAGACCAAATGATAAACTCTAACCAAAAACTACAACCGGGCATGAAGGTATATTGTGTTGGAAGAAATAAAACTGTTGCGATGGCAATAATAGGTGAAGAATCCTTTGAAAAGGGTGTAAATATAATAGGAGCCCATATCGATTCACCAAGGATTGATTTAAAACCCAATCCAATGTATGAGGCAAATGATATGGTCTTTCTAAAGACCCATTATTATGGTGGAATAAAGAAGTATCAGTGGGTCACCATTCCATTGTCAATGCACGGTGTTATAGTAAAAAAAGATGGTAGTATGGTAAATGTTATTATTGGTGAGGACGAAAACGAACCGGTATTTACTATTACAGACCTCTTACCGCATCTTGCAGCGGACCAGATGCAAAAGAAGATGAGTGAGGGAATAACCGGTGAAGGTCTAAATGTTTTGTCCGGTTCAATACCCTATAATGATGATAAGGTTAAAGAAAAGGTTAAACTAAATATACTAAAGATATTAAACGAGAAGTATGGTATTGTGGAAGAGGACTTTTTATCGGCTGAATTAGAATTAGTTCCTAAATTTAATGCTGTTGATGTAGGCTTTGATAAAAGTATGATAGGGGCATACGGACAGGATGACAGAGTATGTGCATATACAGCTCTAGAGGCAATTCTTGATACGGATAAGACCAAGAGGACAGCTGTTTGTATTTTATCCGATAAAGAAGAAATTGGTAGCATGGGCAATACAGGTGCCCAATCTAGCTTTTTTGTCAATTTTATAGCGGATTTATGCAGTTTGAGCGTAGAGAATTACAATGACTTAATGCTCAGAAGATGTCTTTCCAATTCCAAAATGCTTTCAGCAGATGTTAATGCGGCAATAGACCCCACCTTTGAAAACGTATATGATAAAAAGAATTCATCATATCTAGGCAGGGGAATAGTTCTTCAGAAGTATACAGGTGCAAGGGGAAAATCCGGTGCTAGTGATGCCAACGCAGAGTTTGTTGGTGAAATAAGAAAACTATTTAATAATAATGATATTGTTTGGCAATCTGCTGAGTTAGGCAAGGTAGATCAAGGTGGTGGCGGTACGATAGCACAGTTCATCGCAAATTTAAATGTCGATGTTATTGATTGTGGAGTAGCAGTACTGTCTATGCATTCACCCTTTGAGATAACTAGTAAGGTTGATGTTTATATGACTTATAAAGCTTATAAGGCTTTTTATACTATATAGTTTAAGGTGGTTTAAAAATAACTTTCTAATTTAAAACTATTAGGCGATTTTTATAAAAACAACTGGTAAATTTCCATTTCAAAAAATCTAATTTGATAGGCTAAAAAAGCAAAAACAAAGGGGCTTGATGCCCCGAAGTTTTTGCTTTTTAGAATTTTTGATAGTTTTATTATAGGAGCAAATTACTCCATGTATTTTATTTGGAATTCTCCTTAAAATATTGATCTACAATTTCTTTTGTTTGAGTTCTATCCATAATATAGTACCATGGACTACCATTAATAGATTCACCAGGCAACTTAAACATATTAATTTCATTTGCATTAACTTTAGTAATATTCTTTGATAATTTTAAAACCTCATCCATACTGATATTTGTATCAATATTGCTGAAAATAAGATTGAGAATATCATTCATTTTTGTTATATATATTATGTTGACTTTTTGCCTTATAAGCTCTTTTATAAAGTTTTGCTGTGCATCTATTCTTTTTAAATCGCTGCCGTCATAATTCTTTGTAACCTTACCACTGTTGCCCTGCCTGTACCTCATATACTGTTCGGCTTTATTACCATCTAGGATCTGCTGACCCTTTTTTAAATGGATATGAAGGTTTTGTATAGGGTCATCATAGTTCATGTCTTCTGGAACATAATAATCAACCCCGTCAAGTTTGTCTATTACTTTTCTGAAAGTTGATGTGTCGACATATACATAATACTTAATATCAATGCCAAGAAGATCACTAACACTTTCAATTGCCTGTTCTCCGCCTCCAACCGGGTAGGCAGCATTTATTTTTGCATTCTTTCTATTTATAAGTACCTTCGTATCTCTAGGTATTGATAGAATACTAATTTTAGCTGTTGTTGGATTAAAGTTAACAACCATCATGGTATCTGTATTTTTATTAACTTTATCTCCACCTAAAACTAGCACGTTTACATTCTCCGTTGTAGTCTTATAAGGATCTAATAATTCACTAATAAGATTGTTGTTATTTGAGTTATATACATCGGCATTAACCGTAGCAGTCAAATTTATATACCCAAGTGAAGCAACTCCTAGAAGGAACATAAAAGCTGAAATAATCGAACATATAATTAAAAAAAACTTTCTAACATTCATAAAAATCTCTCCATCCAGCAAATATTTGACGTATTTTTGTTATTTGATTTCTTTGAAATGGTGATTTGAAAGTCTTTTTAAACACCATTCAACAATTAAGTATAACCTAATGAGATAAAAAATTCAATTACCAAACAAGCCCTTTTGTCAAGTTTTTTGAAATTCTTGTTGGTGGATTTCCCATTTATGTGTATAATACTGTTATACAATAATGAGTATGGTATTTTACCATTATATATTAATAAAACGGGGGATACTAAATGAATTTTCAAAATATTGTTTTAATTGGTATGCCGAGTTCAGGGAAAAGTACTATCGGTAAACCCCTCTCTAAAGAGTTGAATATGCAGTTTATTGATACTGATGCACTCATTTTTGAAAGGGAAAAAAGAGCTTTGAGGGATATAGTAAACGAAGACGGCCTTGAACGATTTCTCCAAATTCAGGAGGAAATAATTCTTAAAATAGAGGTTGAAAACCATGTAATATCTACAGGAGGAAGTACAGTATACAATACCTGTGCAATGGAACATTTGAGAAAGAATGGTTTAATAGTATTTCTTGATGTAAAGCTTGATGAGATTAATAATAGGATAGTAGGCGGAAGAAGATTTGCGAGGAATTCAAATCAGACCTTTGAAGACTTATATAAAGAAAGGTTGCCACTTTATCAAAAGTATGCAAATATTACAATAGATTGTTCAAATAAAAGTGTTAACCTCATAAAAAGGGAAATTATAGAACAGTACAAAAAACTTATACATTAATAATATAAAGAACTGGAGTTGGTGTAGAATGGTAGGAAACACATTTGGTAGAGTATTCCGTGTAACCACATGTGGTGAATCATATGCGGGAGGTTTTAGAAAGCATCTTGACATACCTAAGGAACTCTTTGGGGGACTTATGGCTATTGTTGACGGTGTACCCCCAGGAATAAAGCTTACCGCGGAGTTCATTCAAAAGGAAATGGATAAGAGAAGACCGGGGCAATCTGATTTAGATACTCCTAGACAGGAAAGGGATAAAGTATATATTTTTTCAGGAGTTATGGAAGATGATATAACTACAGGTGCTCCTGTGGGTTTGATAATATCAAATGCTGTTGTGGAAGATCAACATCTCGAAAAGCATAAAAGTTATAGGGAAGTGGTTAGACCCGGTCAGGCAGGGTATACCTTCTTTAAGAAATATGGGCAGTTCGCAGACAATATAGGTGCAGGAAGGGCATCTGGCAGAGAAACTGCTTCCCGTGTTGCAGGCGGTGCAGTTGCAAAAGCTGTTTTAGATAGCATGGGAATAGATGTTATTGCATTTATATCAGAAATTCATGGAATAAAGGCTGGCGAAATTACTTATGAATTGGCAAAGGAAAACTACCGAAAAAACGAAATAAACTGCCCTGACCTTGATAAAGCAAAAGAAATGATGGATGAATTAAGGAGAATAAAGGACGAAGGCGATTCCTGCGGAGGAATTGTTGAGATAATTGCAAGAGGAGTTCCTGCGGGATTGGGTGAACCGGTATTTGACAAGCTTCAAGCCACTTTGTCACATGCAATAATGTCTATTGGTGCAATAAAGGGAATAGAATTCGGAGATGGTTTTGAGCATACAAAAATGAAGGGATCAGAATCAAATGATACTCCTTATTTTGATGAATCGGGAAGGGTTAGATTTAGAACAAATCATGCAGGTGGCATATTAGGCGGAATTTCCAACGGTGAGGATTTAAGAATAAGGGTTGCCGTTAAAGCTACGCCTACTATTTCAATCAATCAAGACACAGTAAATATGTATAAGAAGGAGAATGTTCAAGTTGAATTTAATACTAGAAACGATCCTTCAGTGTGTCCAAGAATTTATCCTGTGTGTGAAGCTATGGTTAGAATAGCACTTTTAGATGCCCTATATATTGCAAAAGGGTATAGAGCAGTATCGCAAAATATTGATCCCTTCTGGGACAATGTATAGGTACTTAATTATACAAGCGAAGCTATTTAATAAAAAGGTATAAAAAAGGACTTGGATTACTTTACAGGTGTAAAGCTGTATTTAATACCAAGTCCCTTTTTGCTTTATTAAGGGGTAAATTACTAATTCTTTGAGAGTTTGTTTGATATTATCCTACGATAGGATTCATATTGAGTTTTAAGCATGACAACAGCAAAATCATGGGTTAGTCTCAATATTTCAATACAATGCTCTATTTTTTTCTTAACATTCATATCGGAATGATTATATTCTAAACCATACTCATATCCGTATTTGCTTTCATTTTTCCATACTATGTTTGCTTCAAATTCAATATTTTTGTCTTCAATAGTTGTATTTACTGTTATGCTCTGACCAAGTTCATATTCGATTTTTGAACAAAGTGACAAACCTTCAAGACTCATATTCCGTATATAGGCAAAGTTTTTTTCCTCTTCGTCCAATATATAAGCACATAAGGATACGGGAAATCTTTGGGTGATTCTTCTGTCTGTTATGGTCATAACGTTATTAACAGTTAAGCTAAAGGTGTTCTGCTGATAGTCAATATTGGAAATAGTGCTCTCGCAGATATTAACAATATTTTCATCTTCAAAGCCCATGACTATAGGATCATTATCAAAAAAGTTAAATATAAGAAAATCTTTGTCCGGTTTTATAACTAAAAAATTATCCTTGACATTACTTACAACACCTTTATTAATTTTTTTACCGGAATAGTGCTTTAAAGTAACAACTTCTCCTACTTTTAAATTCATAAAATCATCTCCACCACAAAATTAAATTTATTAATTGCAAAAATATGATAAAACTAATGAAGCAGAAGAAAGTGATTGAAAAGACAAGTAAGTCATGAGAAAATAAAATGATAATTACTGTAAAAAGTATTTAATAAAACATGATAATTATATTATAGCATATTCTAACAGAATAAAACAGTGTGTTTCGTAAATTAATTTAATATATTTTTTAAAGGATTAGTTTTAAAATTCAATGCTTGAAATTATCTTGAGGTTTTACATAATATGTGCTAGGTTTTAGAAGAAAAACTTGAATTTATTGCAGGAATAGATGATAATGAGAAGGAAATCAATTTTTCAGGGGTGGGGTTTTGATGAAAAAAAAGATTATATTAACAGTAGGACTTGTTTTAACTGTTGCAGCTGTAGTTACTGCTGTTGCATTAGGACCAAAATTTAAAAAGAATGATGATAACAAAAATAATAACGAATCAGCAAGGTTTGGCTTTGAAGCTTTGAAAATCAATGGCGAATATATAAGTGCTGATGATTTTAACGAAGAGTACCGCTTGTTCTATGAAAAGTATAAGAATAACGGTGAAATGCTCCAAAAAGGTGATGAGGAACGATACGATATATTATTAGATGAAATAACAAATAAATACGTATTAGAGGATTATTTTGAGAATAAATCAAAGGTTAATGTGAGCGATGAGGAAGTTGAAGCTTATGTTGCTAAGTATGTAAAACCGAGATATTCAAATAGTGAGGAACAATCTGCTTACTACCAGATAATGGGGTTTGCTGATGAAGAAGATATGAAAAAAAATATCAAAGATTACTTAGTAAAACAGCAAGTTTACTTCGATGCTGCAACAAAGTATGGAGTTACATTAACCGATGACGAAAGCAATAAAGCCTACGAAACTCATAAACAACATAATATTAAAGTAGATTTAAAAAATATTCTTATAGCAATTAACGAAAGCAGAACAAAGGAACAAGCAGAAGAAATTGCAAATAATGTATATTCTAAGCTTAAAGAAGGAGCGAGTTTTGAAGAGCTTGTTTCACAGTATTCTGATGATAGTAGAAGCAAAGAAAATGGTGGAAAAAAGCAAGATGTCATACAGGGATACAATGGAGCAGACTTTGATAAGGCTGTTTTTAATGCAAAAGAAGGGGAGTTGTTAGAGCCCATTTACTTAACAAGAGGCTATGAAATTGTTTTGGTAGAAAAAATAAAGGACTATACTCATCCCCAAGAAGAATACTCTGAAATTGTTTTGGTAGAGAAATTCTTAAATTCCGATAAATATGTTGAATGGCTAGAAAGCATAAAAAAGGACTATCAAATTGAAATAACAGGTCCTCAGTATAAAGCATTCAGAGCTTATAAAAATGAAAAATATGAAGAGGCAGGATTACTATATCAGCAAGCCTATGAAAAGACAAAAGATCTGAATTACATTGAGAGAGCATGTGAAAGTTATTCACTTGCCGAAAACTGGGACGAATTAATAAAGGTTTGTCAGATTGGTTATAAAGCTAGACCGGACAATATCTTGTTTTATATACATGAGGCAAAGGGTATTTATAAGAGTGGAAATCAAGAAGAAGGACTGAAAAAAATGAAAGCTGCAACATCAAAAGCTAAAGACAGTGTTTATTATCTCGGAATGATACGTAATACTTATGAAGAGCTTGGACTAACTGATGAAGCAGAAAAAATAAACCTACAATAATCTACGGATTTTCTTAAAATGACCTAGAGGGTGAAAAAAGTTGGATTCAAATAATCATACAGAAATTATTGATCGTCATAATATTAGGCCATGGGTGAGGTATTGGGCAAGATATATTGATGTGTATTTATTTACAATATTTATAGTAATGCTTCAGCAATTACTGTTTCCAACAAAGCAGATGAACTTAAGTATTGCCGTATTTGGTTTGCACTTTGTTTGGGTTTTGGTTGAGGCCCAGCTTCTTGCTACATGGGGAACAACTCCTGGTAAATGGTTGTTAAAAATAAAAGTTCGTGATGCTGACAATAACAAACTTTCCTTGAAAACCTCTCTAACTAGGGGATTTCTTGTTTGGTCAGTTGGAATGGCTATGTATACTGTGTTTTCAACCATTACAGAAGCTATTTCCTATATGAATCTCCAAAACAAAGGTACAACTGTTTGGGACAAGTATTGTAATACTCGTGTTACCCATGAGGATTTTGGAACTGAAAGGATTCCATTGATTATAGGAGTTCTTATATTGCCACTATTCATTTTAAGTGCTTTATATTCTACTGTGTAAAAGTGTTAAAACTAGACTTATGGTAATTATATACTGATATGATATCTTGTAATATTATAAGAGGCGTTGAAAATCTTATTTTTTGCGTCTCTTTTAATTTATATTACTATATTTATAAAACAACTAATTGTAAGAAGATAAAAAATGTAGTAATATTATTTTATAAGATAAATAATTATGCAATAATATTTTATAACCTATTACTATAGTTCAAAGACCTATGGTTATATGATAAAAGCTTTATTTTGAAAACTATAATGTAATAAATTTTAATATTACTTTTCTAAGGGGGAGTTATTTTATGTACAGGAAAACTGGAAAAAAGGTTTTCTTAGCGTGGACTTTAACTGTGCTTATGTCAGTAATGACCTTTGTCACAAGTTCAAGTGCCTTACCTCAGGAGGGTGTTAAGTATGAATTTGAGGAAGGAACGCTAAAGGGGGTCAAAATTCTTAACGACTATCAAGGAGAAACTGAAGATGGCACAAAATTTGAACTTAGTGGTGCTACAGGTATATTTTTAGAGCAAAAAGGGACGAGTGCTTCGGTAGAGGTTGAGATTGACAATGCTGGACTTTACGATTTAATTATTCGTTATGCAGAGCCCTATGACCCTAGTAAAAAGGTACAATATCTCAATATAAACGGTGTTAATCAAGGTGAAGTGAGTTTTGCTTACACTCTTGAATGGAGAGAGATGTCAGCAGGTATTGTAAAACTCAACTCAGGCAAAAATATCATTGAGCTTGAAAGTTATTGGGGCTACACCTATTTAGACTATTTGATAGTAAAGCCAGCTGACAATAGCATTACAAACCTTAAGGCTGAAAAAACATTAGTAAATCCTAACGCTTCCGATGAAGCAAAATCGCTTATGAGTTATCTATGTGATATTTACGGTAAAAACATACTATCAGGCCAACAAGAGATCTGTGGTTCTCATAACTACAGTGCGTCGGAAGCAGAATTTACATATATAGAAGAAAAGACAGGAAAAATGCCCGCAGTTAGAGGTTTCGACTTTATGAATTATAGAGGAGAAGGCTTTATGTGGGATGATGAATGTGCAGAGCGTGTTATTGAGTGGTATAATGAAAAGAATGGTATACCTACGGTTTGCTGGCATTGGTTTTCACCTGGAGATATTGGCAAGCAGGCTGAAGACAGTTTCTACACCAAAAGCACAACTTTTAGTATATCAAAAGCACTAACTTCCGGAACTGATGAAAATAGAGCTTTATTAAGTGATATAGAGTTTATGGCCAGTAAGCTCCAACAACTTGAAGATGCTAAGGTACCTGTATTATTTAGACCGCTTCACGAAGCTGAAGGCGGATGGTTCTGGTGGGGTGCAGAAGGCCCCGAACCTTGTGTTGAGCTATACAGACTTTTATATGATAAGTTTACAAATGAATATGGTCTTGACAATATAATATGGGTTTGGACGTCCTATACTTTTGAAAATTCAGTAAAATGGTATCCTGGAGATGATGTAGTAGATATCATAGGTTATGATAAGTACAATGCTAAAGACGGTTTACCTAACGGAAGTGCTATTACATCAACTTTTTACGGCTTGGTAAAGCTTACAAATGGAAAGAAGCTTGTTGCAATGACTGAAAATGATACAATACCTAGAGTATCAAATCTTGTAGATGAGGCGGCAGGCTGGCTCTATTTCTGTCCATGGTATGGTTGGTGGCTTACAGGAGAACAGAATAACCCAGTGGAATGGTTGATAGAAATGTATCAAAGTGATTATTGCATAACTCTAGATGAGCTCCCTGATCTTAAGACTTATCCACTTTCAGGATATAATTCATCGCCAACTCCTATAAAACCAACACCAACACCTACATCAACTCAAGGATCAGTGCTAGCTGGTGATGTAAATGGTGATGGCGAAGTAAATTCTATTGACTTTGGATATTTCAGAATGTATCTATTGGGAACTATAAATAAATTCCCTGTAGACAATGAGCTTGAAGTCGCTGATATTAACGGCGATGGCGAAGTAGATTCCATTGATTTTGGATATATGAGATTGAATTTGCTAGGTTATATAAAAGAGTTCCCAGCTAAAACATAAAATGCCCATAGATATACCCTTAAAAAGAAGTGTTGCTACAATAATTAAAGCAACACTTCTTTTTTATAATAGAATGCACAACAAGCTTTGTATCAGTAATTGTGTATTTAAAAAGGATATTTACTTAAGATTGTTTACAATTACACTTTCAGACTTTAGTTTTTCTATAAAATTATTAAAGTAAAGCTGTTTTTCCTGAAGTGAAATTTCCGAAATTATATTGTCTCTTACTTCGTTAAGGGTAAATTCTTTTTCAGGGAGCTTTTCCTCAAGCTTTATGATATGGTAACCAAAGGTGGTTTCGATAAGATTGCTGATTTCACCTACATCCATTGAGAATGAAGCATCTTCAAAAGGTTTAACCATCTGACCCTTTGAGAAGGTGTAGCCATTCGGATTACTTTTAGAACCAGGATCTTCTGAATACTTATTCATTAATTCGTCAAAATCTTTACCAGCCTTTATTTCTGCAAGAACTTCTTCGGCATTTTTCTTAATTTCGGCTTTTTTATCGTCATCATAATCCATACCTGTTTTTAAATCCGAAATTGAGAAAAGAATATGTTTTGCTCTAACTTGTTCTGGTATAATGAACAAATATTTATTATCCTCATAGTATTTCTGTATTGCTTCTTCTCTTGGGGTAACATCTTCTACAAGTACTTCGGCAAATTTGTTAATAAGAACATCATCCCTTAAATTATTTGAAAATTGATATAAAGTTATCTTATTCTCTTCAAGTACTTTTCTAAAGCTTTCTAGATCATTATTTATTGAAATGTAAGTACTAATTGTAAAGTTTATATCCTGATAATCCTTTTCATCTAGTTGGATATTTTCTAGTTCAGCTTTTTGAAGCAATAGGGAGTAAATAACCAAGGTATCAAAGGTTGAACTTTTTAGATTTTTGATTTCGTCTTCTGAAGGTGCAGGGTTAGTCTTTACAAGACTATGATATTGAGGTTCGTATAGAAAATCAAAATCCTT
>JGI24712J26585_10000157_pt1 | contig 54911 bp, 57 predicted proteins | sample BioPla3DNA2_FD_26585 | JGI IMG/M metagenome (IMG submission 26585) | reverse complement strand
TTCTATAATTCCTTTCATATAAATAATAAACTAAGATATTAATAATTATACAATATCTAGAAATAAAAATCAAGCTTTATTAAGTTTATAAAAATAATAAAAAATACACCCAAAATTGAGTGCTATTTTTTATATGTCTACTTTTCTTCCTTAACATATTTCCATACGTAGCCGTAGGCTGTTTTATATTTGCCTCGTGCGGCTAAACTGATGAATCCTTTATCGAACCCAAGCTGTCTTTCGACTTCCATTATTGATTGCCAAACTTTAATTAGTTTGCCGTCACGTGTATATTGACCTACAGTTTTACTTTTTGCTTTAGCAATTCTTGCAGTGCGAGTGCCGTGATTACTGTTTTCTTTTGCGGTAACCCATTCCAAATTACAAGCTCTGTTGTCAGATTTATCTTCGTTAATGTGGTTAACCTCAGGTTTGTTTTTAGGATTTTGGTGGAAGGCTTCGCAGACAAGGCGATGAACTTTAGATGTTTTTACTTTACTACTGTCATCGTAGATGTCTACGTGCAAGTAACCTTTCTCTGTTAGATAAGGCTTCAAAATACGTTCTTTTTTGTGTTGTTTCCGTCCTTTCGTATCAATAACCGTTCTCTCTAAACTTTTTACACGTCCCATATTACTAACTTGATAACGTCCTTCATAACCTTTAATGTCTTTCCATACTTCAGTTTGTGTATTTATATCTAATTTTATATTATTATCTTTGCTCATTTTTATATATTGTGAACTACTCCTAATTTTATTTATATTATCGCAATTTTGGAAGTCTAATTTATTATATATAATATCACTGGATAAAAGAAATATCAAAATTTTTAATTTTTATCTAATAAACATATTTCTAGAAATAAAGGATTTTACGTTTATTAATTAAAATAAAGCTTTATAAAATGATATTTATATGATATAATAGATAATGAAAATAAAAGATAAAGGAGCATAACTTGGCAAAGAAAAAAACAGAAATTGAATATTCAGCAAAAAATATTACATCTCTTCGTCCAGAAGAACATTTGGTTAAGCGATTGAATTTAACCTTTTCTGACGAACGAGCAGATGAGGTCCACCCGTACTCTAGTCAAAAAACAGTCGCTTGCCGAGAGATTCAGGATAACAGTGTTGGTGAAGTTTCTCGAGGTTTCGCAGATAGAATTAGAACAGTTTTCTATCAAGACGGGAGTGTCGAAATTCAAGATAATGGACGTGGGCTACCAGTTGATATTGCAAAAAATGCCTTTGGCGAAAATGCTAGTGGTGTAATACTTACTATGGGAACTTTACAATCTGGTGAAAGTCTAGGAGACGAAGGCTCTTCAAACACTCCTAACCAAAATGGGCTAGGCGGTGCCGCTGTAAACTTCCTTTCTAAACGTTTTGATGTAAAAGTTTATAGAAATAAAAAAGTATATAGTATTTCTTTTAACAGAGGAACTCCGGGCTTTTGGGAAAAAGAAGCCGACCCAAATTGTAAATTTACTCCTATTGATGACAAAACTTATCTAAAAGTAGAAAAAGATACTAGAGATAAAGAAACTAAAAAATTATTCCCAACTGGAACTTATATTCGTTTCTGGCTAGATGATGATATTTTCGCAGCACCTTATCCTATCGACATTGAAGATATGATAACTCGTATTAGAGGTACTGCTTTCCTACTTCCAAATAATACTTTTGAAGTTATTAATTATAAAAAACAATTTGAAGACGGTTCTTATCAACACGAAGTCTTTAATTTCGCAGAAGGTCTTCCTCAACTAGTTAAACTTAATCAAGTTGGTAACCAAATTACAGATATTAATACTTTTTCTACTAAAAAAGAATATATTCAGAAAAATGTAACCGTAAGAGATGCAAATGGTAAATATCTACATAAAGATAAAAAACGTTCTCTTACTGTAGATTTTTCTTTCGGTTATACTGATACTTATTCATCTGTATCTGATTCATATGTAAATACTATTAGAACTCCTCTTGGTGGTGTTCATAATGAAGCTTTTGAAAGTGCTTTAGCAGACGCCTTTAATAAAAAAGTATTAACTATGAAATCTATTATTAAAGCTTCTGACCCTAAACCTACTGTAGAAGATTATAAAGAAGGTCTTTCTTATGCTATCTCGCTTTATATGACAGAACCACCATATACTAACCAAATTAAAGAAAAACTTGGTGGTGGACGTGCTATTAAGAATGTTCTTTATAAAGCATTCTATAGTGAATTAGATAAGTTCGCTCAAGCTAATAAAAATCAAGAATTTATGCGTACTATAGCTACTAAAGTTGCTAACGCTGCTAAAATTCGTCAAAAAGAAAAAGAAGAAAAAGAAATTAAACGAGAAAAAGCTAAAATTACTAATGTAGGTACAGCTCTTCCTTCTAAACTTGTCGATTGTGAAATCACTCACAGCGAATTCTCTGAATTGTTTATCGCAGAAGGGGATTCTGCTAAATCTTCTTTGAAATCTGCTCGAATTGCTAAATATCAAGCTATATTACCTATTAGAGGTAAAATTATTAACGTTCTTAAAGATACTAACGTTAAAAGGATTCTAAACGATGAAACTATTCAATCTATTATTAAAACTATCGGTGGTGGAATTGGAAAAGACTTCTCTATGGATAAAGCCCGCTATCAAAGAATCTTTATGGCGGTTGACGCTGACCCTGATGGTTCGTGGATAGCTTCGCTTCTTTTGGTATTCTTCTATAAATTCTTCCCCGGAGTAATCGAAGGCGGTCATCTTTTTAAAATGAATTCTCCTCTCTTTTTTGTTAAAGTGAAAAATAGAAAGAAACCCATTTATTGTTTCACACAAAATGAATATGACGAACTTGTTAAAGAGCTGGAATATTATGATGAAAAAGGTAATAAAAAATCTAAAATTCAAGAAGTAGTTCGTGCAAAAGGATTAGGGGAAGCTAATCCAGAAGATTTAAGAGAAGCTTCTATGTATCCTACTACTCGTAATGTTACTCGTCTTACTATTAATGATGTTAAAGAAGCTGAAAAATGGCTAGAAATTGCTATGGGTAAAGAAATCGAACCTCGTAAAAAATGGATAGAACTAAACCCATTGAAAGATAACGAGGATTAATATATATAAATAAAAGGCACTTAAAGTGTCTTTTATTTTTTATTATTTTACTTTTATTTTTAGTAAAATATTAGTTATAAATTTACTATTTTTATATATAAAATTATATGTTTTTATTTAGTAAAAATGTTTGTTTTGAAGTTAGTAAAAATCAATACTGAGAGTGATTTTTAATCGGTCAAGTACAGTACATCATAGGCGTTAAAAATGGGTAAAAATAGGTCAAAAAACCTGCAAATTCCTTCGATATAACGTATACAAAATCAACGAGAGGAAAATCCTAAAATGCAAAAATTAACGAGCTTTTATAAAAATTTAACAAAAATAAATAAAGCTCTAAAAATAGAACTTTATTTACTAATATTTTATTCATCAAGAGCTGATGAAATAAGTTGGAAATCATCTTCAGTCATTTCATCGTTGTTAGGTTTATCTTTATTTAATACAAGTTCAATATCATCAGCTTCGTATAAGTTTTTAGGCCAGCCTTTTTTATTGATATAGTTAACAATCCATTCATCACCGTTCCCAGAATAGAAACCTTGAAAAATATTAACTTGAGAAGAATGAACTTTCAAACCACTACGGCCTTTCGGGTCACCCGGTATACGAGTTCCTTCAGGTCCTTCAAAAAGCATTGTAGAAATAGTGCTTTGCAAATTTCCACAGCCTAGTCTATTTGCCATATTTTGTCGGATTTGCATTGGGATTATATCTGCGCTGGGTCTTTGGGCTGCCATAAGAAGGAAAACTCTGCTAGCACGACCAAGTCTAGCGATACTTTCTAGAGAAGCTCTTAATTCATCTTGCATAGCAATTCTTTCTTTAGCTTCCTCAGATTTTCCAGCAATATCTGCTAGTAATTCGCCTGCTTCGTCTATCAACAACATTATTGCAGGCGAACCATAATCTGGGTCGTCTTCTGGCAAGTCTTGCCAGTTATTAATTCCTAGACTTTCCATTTTTTCGTATCGGTCCATCATCACCTTTTGGACAAAACAAGCAATATCTCTAGAATCTTCCATTGTAGTTCCTACAGCGACCCCAAATTGTCTTAATTGAGATAATTCAACTTTTTTCAAGTCAATACCAAACAATAACCATTCCTTAGGTCTTGCTAGGCAGCCGTTCATAATATTCCACTGCATAACAGATTTACCCCCACCAGTTCCTCCGGCGACAAGAGTCATAGGAGCTGCTGTTATATCTTGACCAATAGGAATATTATGTTTCTTACAATATTTAGATTGAGTACCGTCCACATCAATACCTACAACGTGTTCTATTTTTCCAGTTTTAGGATTTTTAATAGGAATACCACCTTTAGAACCAATACCTAAAGGGAAGAAACTCCATTGTACAGAAGGGTCTTCTAAATAATGTTTATCAAACATTGCTACATCTGGAAGTTTTTCTTCAAGTATAATAGTAGCTACACCTTTATCAGTATCCCAACCGGGAAAATCTTTATCATTTTTATCTATTTCAAAAGGTCGACCTCTACCGAACTGGATAGAAAATTCTTCCAAAAATTTACTTGCTTTAATAGGGTCAAAATTAACTGGTAAATACAATCTAATTTTGGAAGGCTTATTATCATCTTCATCATATTCTAGAATCTCAAATTCATCTGTATATGTTAAGATGTTAGAATTTGCATTTACTAAACCCATAGCAGAGCGTTTAAATGTTAGCATTCTATTTATTATACTATCTTTTTGTTCAAGTTCTTTTTTCGTCATTCCATTTATTACAGAAACTAGAACAAAAGGAAATAAAATTGCACCTATTAAACTACCGAGTAAGAACTTAATAGATAATAGAGCTGGCCCAAATAATGATAGTATATATAAAAATACAGCTAATTTTCTCTTACTAAAATCTGAAGAAAAAGCAAAAGCCTTATTTCTATCAAAACGAGCTTTATAAGTTAAAGCATTAATAGGATTAACGTCTTTTTCTTGTTTAATTTTAAATTTTAATCTATATCTTCTTTTCATATCTTCTAAAAAATATGAATATAATGGAATTACAGAAAATGTTAATATTAGTACAGATACAACCTTAAGTAGAGTAAATTTATTCATATGTTAATTCTTATCCTCTCCTTCTAGTTTATCTTTTTTAGATAAAGAAATAAATGGAACATATGAATCCATTATTTTATGCTGATTTACTGGTGGAAGTAAAGCTAATTTATCTACGTGCTTTAGAAAACGTTCTTCTTTATCTTTTCCTCGTAACATACCAAAAGACTGAATTTCTTTTTCATAAATTAATTTCCATTTATGAGTTTCCCTTAGATTTTTAGTTTCTTCATCTAAATTATCTTTTGTCTTTTTCTTAGCAGGTATTTTTTTCTCCGATTTAGGTGAGTCTGCTGTTTCTAACGAATCTAATTTAGAAAGATTTTTTGGTAAGGTCATAGGTTTTCTCCTTATTCATTTTTATATAATTATGAACAACTCCTAATTTTATTTATATTATCACGGCTTAATTAGTTTGTTTTATTATATATAATATCGCCAGAAAAAGAAATATCAAGAAGTTTTTGCTCTTGTCGGTAATTAGACAGAAGCCTTTATATTTCAGCTGAAGAGAATTTACATACTAAATTGAATCAATAGAATAATTGTATTATAAGTCGAATGAGCAAAAAATGAAGGAAATATATTTTTATTTTTCTCAAATATGTATGATAAAAATAGTCCAGAAATAAAAGCTGTTATAACAGAACTAATTAATAATACGATATTATCAAGATTCTGTATATGCACTAAAGCAAAAGTAAGAGAAGATAAAAACATATACGTAGGTCGACTAACATCTTTTAATATATTTCTAAGGCCAGCTCTGAAAACGATTTCTTCTGTAAAGGGAATTATAAGACCACCTATAATAATAGAAATAGCTATAGGTACTGATAATAAACCTGATACATTATCGGGAGTACCTTTTGAACTATAATTAACAATAAATCCATAAAGAATATTAAAAACTATTATAATAAAAAATAGCCCTAATCCATACAAAACACCTTTAAAATACTTAATCTTAAAAGAAGATACTTGTTCCTTAAGAAATTCTATTAGGTTAAATTTAATACCTTTAATAAATTTATAACACCAATAAGTAATTAAATAAGCCAAAGGGGCAAGGAGAATGCTGATAAAATATATCAAAGTATCTGGAGTATTTTTAGATATAAAATTTTTAGCAATCAGAACAGTAGTAGGTTCAGCAATAAATAAAAATAGACTTATAATAATAACAAGATTAAAAATATTAGATTTTTTCATAAATTTCTCCTAAATAAAAAGTTTCTAAACGAATTTAGAAACTAGCTTTACGGACAAGGTCTATATGGTTAAGGAATTCTATATTAAGCTTATCAACGATTTTATTAAAATCTTCCAAGTCTGCATAATATTCTTCCCAAGTTTTACCAGAGACACGAACAAAAGTAGAATCGTGAGACCAGATTTTATGGTTAAATTGAAGAAGCTCTAATTTAATAGTAAAAGCTTTAAAATTATTATATTTAGTATTCACGTTAAATTGTAGAACCTTTTCATCAATACGGTCAATAGAATAACTTACTCCGTTCTCCAATTCAATAAAATATCTACTACCAATAGATTTAAAGAGAAATTCTTCAGAAGCCTCTGTAATAGACATAAATAATTTACGATAAGCAGTTTTAATATTATCTTCTAATTTTTTAACGTTATTTATTAGTATCTGCCGTTGTTCTTCTTCTTGTTTAGCTTTTTTCTTTTTTAGATAATTTGTAATAAAAATCACATTTACACTCCTAAAAATTTATCATAATCCTTTTGAGAACCGATGAAAACAAAATCTTTCCCAAAATGTTGAGCCATAGAAATAATTTCAGCGTTAGAAAAATCTACGTTAATAGATTGATTTTCGTATTCAATTTTAATTTCTTTTAGTTCAAATCCAGAATAATTGTTCAAGATGTTTTGGAAAAAGTCACTATCATTTTCATATATCATCACAAAATTCTCTTTTTTATTAATATCGAATTTGATATAAGGAATCTCGTTTTTAGATAGTACTAATACGACATCTCTTGCTACATTATTCAAAGATAAAATTACATAATTAATTTCCAAGGTCTTTCTCCTCTATTAAATATTTTTTATATTTTTTCTGGACAAGAGTAAGTAAATTCTCATAACTTCTTTCGTGAGCAGAAAATGTTTTTGTTTTAATATTATATAATATATTATTTATAACTACTTGATAAGATATATAATATCTAGTTTGTCTCTTTTTCTTAGAATAGAATTGATGAAGTTCAAGATTGTTAATTGGATACTTCTTTTGTAATAAGTCAAAGTTCTCATATAGTTCCCAAACTTCTAACTGAGTCCAGTCTATTTTGTTATATCTTGATTGACTTTTATCTCTAATCCATTGATATTTAGGAAATTTAATATATTTATATAATTCCTCATCAGACATATCTTTAGTAAGTCTTTCCGTCCTGCTATGAATATAGTAATTTTTATCGATAGCTTTCGTCCAGTAGACAAAAGGGGGCTTCGATTTATCGTGTCTGATTAAGAAGTAGAATTTATTAAATTTAACAAATTTATATTTAGGATTTGCGAGAATCCTTTCAATGCGTTTTTGTGTTTCTTCTTCTTCTGGCAAAAGTTCTGGAGGAATCCAGAAACTTTTTTTATGTCTCCAGCCCAATTATAATTCCCCTTTCGTATTTTAAAAATTTTATTCTTTTGTAGATATATTTTAATAGCTACTCTCAATATATTTCCAGACGTAGCCGTATGCGGTTTTTTGTTTACCTAGTGCGACTTTGCTGATAGAACTTGGGTCAAACCCTAGCTGTCTTTCAACTTCTCGTGCTGATTGCCAAACTTTGATAAGCTCACCGTCACGTGTGTATTGCCCGACTGGTTTACTTAAGGCTTTAGCCACGGCTTTACTAACTCTTTCATTGTGTGTACCGTGGTTAATATTTTCTTTGACTGTGCACCACTCAAGATTACTTACTGTGTTATTTGTTTTCTTCTCGTCTATGTGATTCACGCAAGGCTTATCCTCAGGATTCTCGTGGAATGCTTCGCAGGCAAGGCGATGAACTTTAAATGTTTTTCTATTGCCGTTGCTATTGCAGAGTACGACTCGCAAGTAACCGTCTCGGTCTGTGCTTGGCTTCAAAATTCGTTCTCGAATAGTTTGCCTTCTTCCGTTCTTTCTAGGAACAGTTCGCTCTAAACTTTTTACACGACCTATATTACTTACTTGATATAAACCTTCGTAACCTTTTATATCTCGCCATTCTTCTTCTGGAAGAAGCCAGAAATTTTTATTATAGTCCAAAGATTATTCACTCCTTTACAAATCTGCTAAATCTTTAATCAAACCACAGACATAATATTTTTTAAATGGATAGTACTCGATAGGAATATTTTTTTCCTTTGCAAGTTGAAGAATATGTTCTATATATTTCTTAGGAGCTTTTTTACTAATAAGAATTTTATTAGGGACTCGTCTTAGAAGAACTCTAGTAGTTTCTCCTACTCCTGGTTTAATTTTATTAATATCTGGAATATTATATTTTTTAGAGATTTCTTCTACTTCGTCTATACCTTTAATTCCTTCGTAATTATCTGAATCGTTAAAGAAATTAGGCTCTACTTTATCAAATAATTCTACAACTTTATTAATAAAAGAATAAGATTCATCTTTATCTTCATTTTCTTCATAATAGACAGCTCCGTGAAATTCTTCATCAGTCATCTTTTTGGTTTTTACGGTACGAGAGATAAGACCAGAAACTGTAGAATTAAGACAAGCACTAGGGATTAGAAAATCTTTTCTTGTCCCATATAAGTCAGTAACGTAAGCTGGGTCTGTTAGGACTGCTAATCTATCATCTAAATCTTTATATTTTTCATTAATAGTTTTTAGATAATTGCAAGAATCTTCAAGGACTTTATTAATCGCTCCTTTACCAACCCAACCGTCAATAAATTGAATATTTTTACTTGGGTATTTATTAGTAATATAGTCCATTGCTGCAATGTCAATACCTTTATCTCTAATAATAGAAATAGAGAAGTGTGGGACGGATACATTATATTTATATTTTAGGTATCGTTTTATCAAAATACCAATAGGAGTTCCTGCTCTAGCAAGAGAAACTAAAACTACATCTTTTCCTTTCTCTTCCCAAAGTTTTTCACTTAGTATAGCTACAGCATTAGCTGTCTCTAATGATAGGTTGTCAAGAGAATCTTCAAAAATTTTATAATAATCTTCAGTAGGAACATATTCTATAGGTAACATTTCAGAATAATGAATCCCTTTATTTCTTAAAATCTCTCTTTGTCTATTATCTAGTTCTTTTACTTTTCCTTTCATATCTTGTAAAAGGATTTCGACATCATAAATTGCATAACTTGATTTTACTAATTTCATTAATTATATTTTTCTCCTCTTATATATATTTTACCTCTAAATTAGGGAAAATGTTTAAAACTTCATTTCTCCATTCTTTGTTGGTAGTCTCTGCTAAAAGAATGACCTTGTCGTATTCTTTTATGTTATAAAGAAAATTCTTTCTATTTGATTCATAAGAGCTATTTATTATTATTCCATTTTGGATAAAATAGTCATCTGATGTAACTATCGGACTACGGGTGAAACTTTGAACTGTTCCATTATATAAATAAGCTAATAAAATAGCTTTGTAATTATTCTCTTCTGTCCCTAATACATTTATTGATTTATTGGCAATCGTAGTAGAATATTTATTTAATAAATTATAATAATACCCTAAATAATTTTTAAATTGTTTTGGTGTCATTCCTAAACGAGGTTGATTTTGATTAGGTAAAATCTGATTATAATTTAATGATTCATTAAAATTATTTACCTTAGTAGTTTCCTTAGGAAAGAGAATAGGTATTCTATCGTGTAAATCACCATTAATTAGATAAATTAATTCAGCATTTAATCTGTCTTTGTTTTCTTTTGACAACCAATTAAGAATAGAGCCTACTGCATAATTAGTATTAATATTTAGTTTATTAATAAAATTACAAATAGTTTTTCCCGTTGTTATCTCATCGTCAATAAATAGTATATAATCAAATTCTGGAATTTCCTCTGAATTCCAATAGAGAGTTTGAGATTTTGCGTGGCTATGTTCTTCTTGAAAATTGATTTCTTTTATATCAGTATCAATATTTTCTCTAGTAGTTTGAATATAATAAACTATATTTAAATTTTTATCTAATAGAGAGCGGTGCATTATATATTGAGAAAGTCCAGTCGCTGTTTCAGCAAAACCTACTAATAAAATTCTTTGATTCTTCAATTTATAATTATTAGATAATTCATTATAAAATTCAGAAAATAGTCTAATTGTATCTTTTGCTCTACAAGGGTGATGTTTTCCTAAATATTTATTTACAAAAAGAAAATCTCTATTACTATTATTTTCTCTTTTACAAATACGAATCATATCTGACAAGCTAAAAGAAGACTTGTTTTCTTTTACTTTAACAATATTACTAATGCACATTTAATTCTCCAATTTATAATAAATATTTTTAAGTTTATAATTATGAGCGAATTCAATAGTTTCTGTTACGAAAAACACTTTTCCATTCTTTATGAATTGGATAGGTGTAATGAATTTAAGTGGCATAAGTGGTAAGTGAATATTTGTTTTATAGCGAAGCGCATAATTAATTTCAAAAATAAAATCATCTTTATACGTTTTAGTAAGTTTTAACATAATTTTATCAAAAGTAAATAAACCACTTCTCCAATCTTTATATAAATCTTTAGTATTACATTCTTTTTGTCGTTGTTTAAAATAAAGATTCATTTCATTGATAATAAGAGTTAATTTTTCTTTTTCGGTCATACTACTCCAAAAATTTCAGCTAAAGATATAATTTTTGTAGCCCAGTTGAAATGAGTTTTTCCTTCATTCATTTTATTTCCAGAGAGACTTTTAACAACACCCGTAAACTCTTTATCCATTCCTAGGATTTTAATAGAATCTTGGTAATCTTCTTCGGATACAATATTATTCTTTGCAATTGTCTCTAGTTGAGAAGGGTGAATTGCTGTCTTGCCAATAAACCCATTCAACATATCTAATTCTAATTCTTTTTGTAAGCCTTTTGTATCATTGAAATATTCCCATACACAACCCGATAATACAAAATCTTTACCAAAAATATTAATAATATCAGAAAAGCAATCAGCTATTACTTTAATGTCATAAATCGTTTGATGTGATTTTCTTCGTAGTCCATAAATATTAGAGAAATCCGTTGCTCCTACTCTAATATTTAATACATCATCTTCAACGGATTTTAATAATGTATATAAACATTCTAATTCTTCTAATCGTGTGGTTTTATTCATTATTTTTTCTGATTCAAAAATAGGCATAAAATATAAAGGACTATCAATAGAATCTTTCACTTCCTTAAAGTTCTGAATATATTCAGAACTATTATTTGTATCAAACTTAGGAAAATTAAAACCAGTAATTAATTTTAATAAATCTTCACCTAAAATATTAAAAACTGTTTTTATTTGTTTGGGCTTCCTAACTCTAATAAAAATTAGAGGAAGGTCTTCGATATTAGAAAGTTTAGATAAAATAGATTTAATATTTAAAATAGCCATTTCTTCTAGAGAATCTCCGAGAGAGTCTTCTAAATCTAGGCAGAAAGCTTTTAAGTCAATTTTATTATTAATAATTTTATCAACAATATTAGTTTGAGTAGCAGGCATATATAAAAGACCACTAATAGCATATTGAAGAATATGTTTAGGAGTATCTTTAGTTATATTTATGGGTTCTTTTTTATACGACAAATTGGGAATTTTATATTTCATTTAAACCTCTCTTATTTTATTTTCTATATATATTATTATATCTTATAAATAGCTTAATATCAATAAAAACTAGGAAATAATTCCTAGTTTTCTTTCTTAACTAATTTATCAAGCTCTATTTCTTTTCGGAACCCTTCCTCAATTTTATCTTCTATGATTTCTTTATAAGGCTCTAGTGCAGTATAAAAATAAGAAAGCTCTAAAGAATCTTGAACTGGCTGATACTTATTATAGAAAATAATAGTATATGTTCCTTCTGGTTCAATAATTGAAAGTTTAATACTTCCTTTATAAATAATATTTAGTGTAGTTTTATCATCTAGATTTACTGAAATATTATTTACTTCATATTTTTCCAAATCCTTGAAAAGGGAAAAGAGTTCTTTCAAAGGAAGAAGGTCTTTTATATTTTTTCTAATAACTCTTCCGTCTGATTCATATTTATTCAAATCTTCGTGTAATGTTAGTAAACTCATTTTTTATTTCCTCGTTTTTAATATTAGTCTTCCTTTTTTACATATCTACCAAACTCAATTTCATTTCTAAAACCTTCCTCAATTTTATCTTCTAGGATTTCTTTATAAGGTTCTAGTTTATGATAAAACTCAGAAAGTTCTAAAATGTTGTTTTGCGGAGCACGACTCTCTTTGAAAGAAATAGTAGATGTTGTTTCTTTATTAATAATAGAGACTTTAAAAGTACCATAGGAATCAAAGATAATATTTAGCGTAACTTTATCATCAAGTTTTACCATAATGTCATCTATATCAATAGGAATTAAATCATAAAAAATAGTAGATACTTCTTCCAAATGAAGAAGGTCTATTAGTTTGTTTGCAATAGATACTCTGTTAAAATCATATTTATTTAAATCTTCTTGTAATGTTTGTAAACTCATTTTTTATTTCCTCAAAATATTTAAGAATTTCTTTAGTTGATTCTCTTGATACATAGTTCTTCTTATAGAAGCCCTTAACCACCAATGAACCTTTGCGTAAATTCTTATCACTTTCTAAAATTTTATATACTTCAGAATTCTTAGGAATAAAGCTTATATCTCCATACTCTAATAAGCCTATATCTAATCTTCCGTCTCCTGAAGTTAAAACAATATTATTATACTCAGGTAAGAGATAATTACTAACATATTCTACTGCATTTTCTTTGCAAATATATTTAGGCATTATATATAATTTCAAGCCTTGTAATGTATATTCCCAATCGGTATTTTCCAATTTCTTTTGAACTGTATATAAGAATTTAGATATAATAGATTTTTTAACATCTTTTAGTTTTATAAAAATAAATAAATTATCTACAAATTTTGGCTTTTTCTCATATAAATCAGAATCTCTAAACATATTATATATTTCATCATAAGAGTATCGTAAACGTTTCTCTAATGATTTTATATAATTTGTCCATTCTTTTATCGGTTTACCTTTATATAGAATTGTTCCTCCATTATCAACAATCGCAATAGGAAATTCTGATATTAGATTAATTCTTTTAAATTGTTTTATTGACCTTGTAGTTGTAGGAACAAATAAATATCTATCTTCTGTTTTTAATAAATTAGACAAATATTTGTAACTAGATTTAGGAACAAAAGATAATGGTTTGTTATTATATGTTTCAACACAAGTATAATAATCTTCTAGAGACTTTCCATAAGAAGTTAGAAATTTATGAGAAAATATAATAGTTCTATCTAAATCAGTAGCGAGAAATACCATATTGTGCAATTATCTCCTTATAATCATTTAGCGCAAGCCATTCAGAAATTTTCATTCTACGGGCGAAGTTCTTTCTCTTACTAGAATAGATAGTTTGTTTATTTTCATTTAGAATATTTCCATTATCATCTACAATAAGTTTAGCTTTCTCAACTTCTTTGAAATTAAGTTTTTTAAGAATTTCTAATTGTTTATCTGTAGAATAATTATATTTTCTTCCTGTAATATAAGTATCTAATTTCTTCTCTGTTTGCTTAGAGATTTTAATGATATTTTCATTTCCTTTATTATCAACAAAAAAGATTTTGTAAGAGTAATCTAATTCTTCAATAATAATAGAATCTTTTGGAAAATTATTATTAATTACTTCTAAAGCTTGTAAACAATCCTTTGCCCAATTCGCTGCATAAGTCCTAGGGTGTGTATTGATTTCTTCTTCTAGTTCTTTTTTAATTTCGTCATATTCAAAACCTTTTAAGAACTTTTTATAAATATAAATATAATCATTTAATTTAGGCATTGATAGATTTTCCCCCTTTACACATTATATATTATATAAATAATATAACATATTGTCAAGAGAAATTCTTGTAAAAATTAACGTTTTAGCTTTACTAAAATTCTTCATTTTTTATGTCAGTGAACTACTTATTTTTATTCGTAAAAATCACTACTTTAGTGTTAGCTAAAATTAATTCTGAGAGCGAAATTTAATCGACCAAGTACAGTACATCGTGGACGTTAAAAATGGGCAAAAATCGGTCAAAAAACCTGCAAATTCCTTCGATATAACGTGTACAAAATCAACGAGAGGAAAATTCTAAAATGCAATTTTTTTGCTATATTTTAATAAAAATAAAAGAGATATGAAGTAAACGGAATTTCATATCTCTTTTTGTCGTTTTAAAGTATTTTTTAGAATAATGAAGGTTCTTTATTATTATAGCATATTTTTATAAATAAGCAATAGATTTTCTAAAAATAATACAATCGATTTTAATGCGTCTAAAAGGCTCTGTACGCTCGCTTAGCTCTAGGGAATATAATTACACTCGGAAGACTCTAAAACTCCATAGACAAGCTCCTAGACACCTTAGAATCGATTTTAGAGGTGAATATAAAAAGCACTTATTAATATAAATACTAATAAGTGCTAAAATATAATTATTTACCAGCTTTAATAATAGCTTTACGGATAAAGTCGAATGGAATAACAAGGAAAGCAAAAACAAGAGCTAAACCATAATGTTTAATATCCATAGGAACAGTATCGAATACCTTACCACCAAATTGGATAATAAGAGTTTGAACAATAGCAATAAGAGCTAGGATAATAGAGAAGTTTTTATTATCTTTAATATGTTCAAGAAGATTAAAACCAGTACTACGAGTATTAAATGAATTAAATAGAATAGCGTAGATAAAGAAAGTAAACATAAAAGTATATACTTGTTTATCAGTACCAATTACAGAAGAGATATTCAAGAAATTATTCATAATAGCAAGAGTACCGAAAGTAATAAATGTAGCAGAAGTCATAATAGCTGATTTCATATAACCAGTAAGGATATTAGCTTTTCTAGGTACTGGTTTAACAGTCATATAACGGTCAAGAGCTGGTTCTTTACCGAACATAAGAGCTGCGAAAGTATCCATAATAAGGTTAATCCAAAGTACGGCAATAATAGAGAATGGTTCTTTAATACCGAATAGAGGAGAAAGGACTGCCATAGCGATAGTAGCTACATTAACAGTAAGTTGGAACATAAGGAATTTTTGCACAGAGCGAGTCATAGTTCTTCCGTAAAGGATAGCTTTTTCGATAGAGCTAAGAGAGTTATTAACAATAACAATATCACTAGCTTCTTGAGCTACAGAAGTACCGTCTCCCATAGAGAATCCAACGTCCGCTGATTTAAGGGCTGGGGAATCATTTACACCGTCCTAATATGTTCACAATAGGTCGTTAATCTATTGCAGTAATGTAAGTTTTATAAATTATTCATATTTTTCTATATAATCTTAAATTCTTTTTTTAAGATTCTCACATTACATCTGTATTTCTTCAATACACGTACTGACTATATCTTCAGCTTAAGAATCAAGTTCTTAAGTTGTTCCCCCACTTCGTATCACTTGATACTACATATATAGTCGATGAAGTTTACTCTGTTCGAGTCTTACCTGCTGATTCTGCATTGTTTTCACTACTTAGCACTTCCTAATCTGTAAATGATTCTAAAATAATTAAGAAGCTTTTTTTCAGCTTATAGTATCTTTTATTTTCTTTCAGCCTTTCGGCAACATTCACACTTAACTTTGTTTCAAGTTTATGTTGTAGTAATAAAAGCTTTAGTCAGTTCCAGCAATTCAAGGGAATTCATACACTATGTCACCATAGTATAGGGCAATTTTACATACCAGTCATTCCGACAACTAGATTAAGTTGTTGGGAAAGTTTTACAAGTCGTTTCTTATCATTAGGCAATGCACGAGCCACGACTTTAAGTTTAGAAAGTAATCCTTTAACTTCATTATCAGATAGATTATCCAATTCTTCGTGAGTAAGAACTACATCTTCATCAGAATTAATAATACCAGCTTCTTTAGCAATAGCAACAGCAGTTTCTTTTCTGTCTCCAGTAACCATTACTACGTCAACACCAGCTTTATTAAGTACTTTAACAGTATTAGAAATACCTTCACGTACATTATCTCGAATACATACACCNGCAATAAGAGTTTTTTCATTATTAACTTCTTTAATAATAGCTAGGATACGCATAGCACGAGAAGCTTGTTCAACAGAAGCTTTTTCAAATTTATCTTTAATAGAAGTAGTAAATTCTTTAACTTCTCCATTTTTATCCAAATAGTATTTAATATCAGTAAGGATAAATTCTGGAGCACCTTTAATATATTTAGTACCGTCATTAAGAGTTACACTAGCAAATTTATTAGCAGAGTTGAATTCTTCTTTACTAATAATAGTACTATCATCAAAATCAAGGTTATCAGTTTTAATAAGGAAGTCAAGAAGAGCACGGTCTGTATTATTAGAACCAGAAGCGTGTTTATTTCCTTTTTCGTCATCTACAACATTAGAATCATTATTAAGACCAATACCATTAATAATTTCTTGTTTAATATTAAGGTTTTCAAATTTATCAACAATACCATTACCAAGGATAAAATCTACTACAGAAAGTTTACCTTCAGTAATTGTACCAGTTTTATCAGAAAATAGTTTATTAATATATCCAGCAGTTTCAATACTATCAGAATGACGAACTAGGATATGTTGTTTACTAAGTCTACGACCATTCATAGAACTTACAAGAGCCAACATCATAGGAAGTCCTTCTGGAACAGCCATAATAATAATAGTAATAGCATACATAATAATTTCTACTACTGTAGAGAACAAACCTACACCAGAAGTTTTATTAATAAACAATTCTTGAATAAGTCTAATAACAGTATAAAGTCCAGCACCAGAATAACCAAGAATACCAATATTTTTAGCAAGTTTTTCAAGTTTTTCTGCTGACGGTGATTTAATAGAATCTTCTTGAAGAGAAGTATTAATAGAACCAAGAAGAGTATTATCACCAAGTTCTGTAGCTTTAATAACAAGTTCACCACTCATCACTGTAGAGCCACGGAAGACTTTATATTTATTATAAGTAGGACTAGTATTTTTATCTTCTTGAGGAAGTTCATTATCACCAAGTTCTTCTTTTTTAACTTCTTCAGACTCACCAGTAAGAGCTGCTTGGTCTACTTTAGCATTACCACTAATAATAATACCGTCAACTGGGATTTTATCACCAGCTTGCAAAAGAACTAGGTCATCTTTTACAATGTCATCAATCATAATTTCTTTAAGTTTACCGTCACGATAAACTTTAGAAATAATTTTAGAACTTTCTGCTTGTAGAGCATTATAATCTTGTTCGTTTTTATAGCTAGAATAAGTACCTACACCAGTAGAAAGGATAATAGCAATAACGATACCAATTGTTTCAAACCAGTTTACATCACCTACTCCAGAAATTGTACTATAAATATTAAGTACACATTTTACAACAAAAGCGAAAGCCAGAATCATAATCCAAGGGTCTTTAAAGGAATCTACAAACATTTCCCATACAGATTGACTTTCTTTCACAGATAGAGCGTTAGTTCCGTATTTTTCACGATTTACTTCTACTTGTTGAGAAGTAAGACCTTTTTTATTCAAAATTTAATCTCCTTTTTCTATAAAAATATAGTTCCTAAAAAACTAAGAACCATATTAAATTGTGAAATTACTACTAGTAAATTTTAATTATAAAGCATAGCTAGAGCGTTAAGGTCTCCTACTTTACCTTCACCCAAAGTATGGAAGTGCCAACTTTGAGCTGAATCTTTTTCTAGTTGCCCAAAAAGTACAGCAGTTTCAGTAGAGAAGTTTTCTTTAAGTTCGTAACGAGCGATTTCATTATTAGAAGTTTCATCTACAAGACGAATATAAGAATTTTTTACCATACCGAAAGTTTGTTGATTTTGTTGAGCATTATAGATAGTCACTACGAATACGATTTTATCTACATCAGAAGGGAGAGCGCTAAGGTCTACAGAGATTGTTTCATCATCACCTTCACCAGCTCCAGTTCGATTATCGCCACCGTAAGTAATACCTTGACCAGTAGGGTTGTTATAGAACACAACATCTGATGAATTTACAAGTTTCCCATTACGGAGAACAAAAGCAGAAGCGTCTAGGTCAAAATTAGTACCAGCAACAGCTACGTCCCAACCAAGTCCAAGTTTAACTTCACGAAGAGAAGGAGCTGTTTTAGTAAGATTAAGTGTTTGACCTTTTGTCAAATTTAGTGAAATAGGTTGATTGGGTGTAGTTTGTGCACTACCAAAGCTTGAAAAATCCATTTTTATTAATACCTCATTTATTTATCTAATTTTTTACCAAGAGATTTGATATCATCTTTTGAATATTTTTCTACAGGAACAAAATTCCAGCCGTCATCATTTTTAATTAAATCCGCTGCCAATACAGCAGTATTATCACCACCCTCATCTGAAAGGTTAAAACGAATAATTTCTTCATCAGTATCTTCATTTACAAGACGAATAAAAGCATTTTTAACTTTAGAAAATACTTTTCGTCTATCAGCCATATAAATAACGACAGCGAAAGAAATTTTAGTAATATCTTTCTCTAATAAGTCAAGGCGAGCATAAATATTTTCATCATCGCCTTCGCCTTCACCAGTCAAATTATCCTCCTCTAGGAAAATGCCATAATGGCGTTTGTTACCGTAATAAACAGTACCTTTTACACCTTCAGCATTTTGTAAATAAGCAACCAAGTCTAAATCGTAGACTGGTTCGCCTTCTTCAAAATCCCAACCAGCAGCAGCTCTAATATTAATAAGATTCATATTAGTTTTAGTAAGGTTAAGAAATTGACCTTTATTTAAATTTAGCAAACCTTCTTTTTTATCACTAAGTTTAACTTCTTCTAGTTTAGAGAAATCTTCAGTACTAACTGTTGAAATATGTTCTGTATTAGGGGTAATATTAGTATTACCTTCTTTATTAATAAGTTTTGAGAAGAATCCCATAAAAGTTCCTTTCTACAATAAGTTATTTTACGTATTCCATTAGAAGAGTGTTAAGGTCTCCCATACGACCGTCACCACGAGCAACAAAGTCCCAACCGTTTTTGTTACGGACAAGTTCACAAGCGAATACGGCAGTTTCAGTAGAGAACTCTTCAGTAAGAGAATAGCGAACAAGTTCTTCATTATCTTCTTCTGCATTTAGAAGACGTACATAAGCATTTTTAATTTGTCCGAAGTTTTGGTATTTTTCTTGAGCTTGGAAAATAGTAATTGAAAATACGATTTTATTAATATTTTCATCAATTTTTTCAAGGTCTACGACTATAGTTTCATCATCACCATTTCCTCCACCAATACGGTTATCTCCGCCATATTTAACACCATTAGCTTCTTGGTGATTAAAGAACACTACATCATCTGGAATTTTTTCAACATAACCAGATTCTCCCACAAGGAAGGCAGCTAGGTCAAGGTCAGCGGTAGCACCTCTAATAACGGCGTCCCAACCACCAGCAAGGATAACTTTTTTAAGACTCGGTGAAGCTTTTGTCAAATCAAGTTTTTCACCTTTTTGTAGATTAAGTAGATTTTTTGGTGTTGATTGTTCTTTAGTAAGAGTACTAAAATCCATAAATTAAATATCACACTCTTTCTCTTTCTTTTTATTTTAGTAATAGATTAGAAGAACTATTTGTAGAAATAGCATTACCAGAAGTATTTTTCTTCATTTCTAATGTAAGCACTTCCAATTGTTGTGTATCTGTAATACGTTTTTTAGCTTGTTCTTCAGAAATACGTCTAGCCTCACCAAGACTATTTTGAATAGTTTGATAAGATTCTTTAAGGGCGTCAATAGAAATCAAGCTTTCGCCAGCTCTACGAGTATTTTCAATATATAAGTTAGCTGTATTTTGACTATTCTTAAGAATTAATTCATTAGTAGCATTATCAAGGTCTTGAAGTGATTTAGAAACAATAGTTTGACGTTTAAGTTCAACAGCTTGAATAATACCACGTTTGAATGCTGGAAGAGTAATAATACCAGCAGATTTAATCTTAAGCATAAGATTGTAGTTTGTCCATTGCATTGAAGCAAGCATAGGAGCTGTTTGTAGAGCAAGGGCTTCTGCTAATCTTAGGTCATATACACGTTTGTCTAGAATATTACGAGACAAGTTAAGTTTTTGAAGAGTAAGTTGTTTTTCTTCTTCTGACATATCAGTACGTGCTTGAAGTTGATTAGTATAATCGTCAATTTCTTCTAGAGCCATTTCACCAGCTACAATATATTTTTCTAATTCATTATAGTATTGATTATTAGATTCCATAAGCTGATGAAGAACTTGATTAGATTTTTCAATTTCTACTTGATTTTTCATCAGGATATTAGAAATTTCATTTACTTCTTTACCAAGGTCTTCATATTTAGCTAGGAGTTTATCAATTTTTTTCTTAGCTGTATTAAATACTCGTTCCAGAGGAGAAGCTGTACTTGGGAGTTTTTCCACTTCGGAAATATCAAACTTCTTAATAAGTTTTGTAAGTTGCCCAATCATTTCTCCTGAAGTATCGATATCAGGGCGCTTAATATTTGTAAGTAAAGAATCAGAAATAGTAGAGATTCCTTGTGCTGGTTTATCACCATAATTAACAATTGAATTACCATTTGCCAAATCAATTTGGTGCTCTTTAATTGCAATAACTTCTGGTGATTGGCGTAACTTCATTTTATATTCTTGCACTTCTTGCATTGATACAGAAGGTGCTACATTTGATTCTGTTGTAATAGAAGAATCCTTAATTAAATTAAACTGCATTATCGCTCCTTAAAATATGTGAAAAATCTTCTTGCTCGCTTTACGTAGGACGTCTTTTGATGTTCTTCCATAATTAACTTTATCTAACCGAATCGAATTATAAGAACTTTTACTTACATATTTATCTAGTCCTACTAAGCCAGCAGGTGTTAACACTATTATATCAAATCCTATTTGATTTAACAAGGCTATTATAGCAAAAGTTTCTAAATTCATACTAGTTTCATTTTCATAAAATAAAACTAGTTTAGGAATATCATTTGGAAAATCAAAACTATCTATTTGACTTCTGATTTCAGAAGGTAGATTTAATAAGATTAAACATAAAATAAGAATATCTTCTTTGTCAAAATCTTGTGTAAAAAATCCCTCTCTACTTAATAATTCATTAATCTTATTAATTATAAAATCTTGAAAGATATTATCATATTTGTCGTATTTATAAAATGATAATTGTTTTATTTTTTCTGGGTTAAATGTACCGTCTGAATTTTGGCAGAATGGTAATTTAAATCTATCCTCTAAATTCATCTCTACTGAAATGTTATTAGCAATATATATAGTATTAGGACTATCTTTAAATTGTTTGACTAGTTCCGAATATTTTTTAAAGTTTTTATATTCTCCTTGAATTTCCCAGAAGAAATGAGGAACATAGACTTTATCAGTAACAACCTTAAATCCTTCTCTCATTCTAGCTTGTACATCTAGATTATTTTTTAAATCGATTAATGATGAACTATAAAAAACGGGTACGGTATTCCCAGAGCGGAATTGCCAAGGCTTAAAGAGACCAGAATTAGTAAAAACATTTTCTGTGCTATTCTCTATACTGCTAATAAAAGAATTAACTTGTTCAATAACAGTTCCTTGATTCGCTTTAGTTGCTAAAGTCTCAATTGGGATTACTCCAGATTCTAAAATCTGGTTACTAAGATTGTCAGTGTCAATTTCATTAAATAATTTACTAGAAGGATTATTTAATGGATTAATATAATATACATCAAAGCCAAATTTAGATAAAAGTATTAGGAAATATATTTCATTTCTATTAATATTTCCATAATATACAGCTTTATTATGTACATAATCTATATTAGTAAAATCAATATTTGCTTCTAGGACGTGAATATAAGTATATAATAATAAATTAACTATAAAGTTATTACGAAGAATAGACTCTGTAAAAGATTCTTGTCTAATAGCAAGATTAACAGTATATTCTAAGGCTTCCAAAAATTTATTATTGAGCTCTTCGTTTTTAAACATTACAATGTTTTGAGTGGATAAGGAAGTAATATCCATAGTAGCCAATTCCGATTTTATAGATTGAGCAAGATTAAAATCAATCTGCATAGGAATAGAATTATCAAAACAAAGAACATTTTTAGGCTTTTCTTTTAGTTTATTAACAAGAGTAGCAAGTATATTATTATATTCATTAGAAGATGTATTTGTTCCAATAAATCTAATAAAATCAGTTTGGTAATTATCCAAACCGTATTTTTCTATATTACTATCCCAAAAGCGAAAAACAGTGTCTTTTAAAGTCATACTACATCTCTCTTAAAATTTGTCTTACTTTTTCTTTTCTAATCAAAATATTGAGTCTTTTTTGCCCGACTTCTTTTAGTTTTGCTTCAATTTCAGCATATTCTTTATTAACAGCTTCTTCTTCTTTATGAATCTCTGCTAGCTGTTTCATATATTTTTTAAGTTTATCACTCATTTATGACCTCTTCTCTTATTTTTTATGTATATATATATTATATCAAATTCATTTCTTTTACGTCAAGAGATTTTACAGTTAAATATTTATTAGAAATTGTTTCAATAGTATCTCCATAATGAAGAGACATATTTTTAGCTTTATCCCATAAATTACTATTTATCAATTCATTTTTCAATAAAATATTAAAGAGAGATATATATTTTTGTTCGATAGGATAAGATTTTATAGAACCTAAGAACCACATAATATCAATCTTTTTAGAATAGTATTTATTAATAGGAAAAATTATGTTAAGCCTAATTACATATAAAGCATTTAGTAAATCTAAAAGTTCTAAGAAATTATCAGAAGAATATATTTTATTAATTTTATCTTTTTTAAGTTTTTGAATATTAAGAGCTTTGATGTTAGATTCTTCATACTCAAAAAGAGCAATATCGAAATCAGTTTTAAGTTCTTGTTGAATGATTTTAATAGTTTGTTTAATATCTTTATTCATATAATAATCTTTTCTAAATTTTAGTTTTTCTATTAATATTATTCTAAAAGAAAAAGAAGTATCTTAATTGGATACTTCTTTTATAATATTAATCAAAATAGAATGCTGTCATATTAATGAAGAATTCTTGGACAATCTCCTTATTAAAAGGGAATTTATCATTTTTTGAATGTTTATCAAGGAATAATGATACAGTTTCGTTCTCAATACGAATCTGACCCACATTAGAAAAGAACTCGTCATCGAAGACTCCAGAAATATTAAAAGAAATAACAAGCTTATCTCCAAAATCTTGAATAAAGAATATATGTTCGTCCTTTCTATACTCTGTATCTTGTTCATTAATAGGCTTAGCATATCGTTTAAAATTATTAATACGAGTTTCACGAGCTTCAATAGGTAGCTCTAAGCATTTTTTTATAAGTTTACTAAAATCTGATACTGTTTGCATAATATCTAATACTTTCCAATCTTTTTTATTTTATTATATCAGAAAGCAAACTATTAGGCAACAACTCTTTTAAACTTTTGTTTATAATTATTGAAATTAGTTTGAAAATAGCAGAATAGTTTTCATCTCCGAGTGTAAACAGAGAATAACCTACACTATTAAAACTACCGTCAGTTTTACTTACGAACTCAAAGATTTTAGTACTATCATCTTCGTCTTCCCCACAATAGACTTCTATATATGTTTGTGGTACATCTTGGAAAATAATAGTTTGCACATAAACTTGATAACCATAATCGATTAAAGAATTTTCTATTGTAGAATTAAGTTCATTAGAATTATATCCAGTAAGTTTATTAATATTATCAGATTCTTCAATAGCACTATTAAGCTTATTCGTTAGTTCTTTAATAGCAATATAAAAAGATTTAAAATCAGTTACAACAGTATTACTTTCTGTAGTCATTTTCTTTTTTAGGACTTCCAAAATGTTTTCTGCTTTAAATATTGGATATTGAATATTTCTAGTAAAAGAAACTGAATCAGTGCTGACAAAAGCTACTTGTTCACAACCTTTAAAAATACTAAGAATATTATTATCTTTTTCATATGTAAAGACAAATTTAAAATCATCTTTTTGATATAGAACGAAAGATTCTTTCTTAGGTAGTGATTTTTTATAATCTTCAATTAGGTTAAATAATTTAATAAATTCTTTCATTTTTTAGACTCCTCAAAAAAATAGCGTATGTGAACGCTATTTTATAATATTTTTATCTTTAAGTTTAGTAATAATTTGAACAATATCATCATTAGATAACATATTATCCAAATATAATTGACTATGTTTAATTTCGTCAATAACTTCTTCTTTAGAGAAGACTTTACCTAATTTAGCAATTTCTGTAAAGCATTCAACTGTAGCTCTAATAGGCATACGAGCATTAAACTTTACATTTCTAATATCGCCTTTAATCGCCAAGGGAAGTAATATCCTCGTCAGTCATTCCTTTAAGACTATCAGCGTTAGTAAGGTCTTCTACGTCAATTTTAATATCTTCACTAGGTTTGTCTTCTTCTACATCTTCGTCTTTTTTGTTTTGATGTACTACTTTTTCATAGAAGTAAGCTCCTAGGAAAGCACCAGTTGCAATACCTGCTAGTTTTGAAATAAATTTCATAATTATTTTTATCCTTTATCTATTAAATAAATCATCTAAATCAGACAAATTTGAAAGAGACTCATCTTTTTCAAAATATTCATCTGGTAAATCTGTAAGCATAATATCGGAATTAATAGGTTTATACACTTTATTTTTAATAGGTGTATCAACTACTTTAAGAACCTTATATTTACAACAACGTAATTTTTGACCGTTATAATCATTAGGAACTGAAACTACATCTTCGGGAGCTACTTTTACTAAAAGAACAGTTTCTCCAAAATTGTTAGCGTATGAATATGAACCTACGTGCAAACCAAAAGAACATAGACTAGCTGGGTCTGCTTGAACGTCATATCGTTTCATAGAAATCGTAGAACCAATAATTGTTGACGAATATATGGGTCAATATTCTTTTGTAAGCGTTTAGCAAAAGTTGACCAAGCTTTAACATCTTCTTCTGTATATTCCTTACTATTAAGTAAATCTAAAATAAATTGTTGTAACGGTACAGATACTTTATTAATATCAACTTCTTTTTTCAAATTAGAAGATACAATATCATTTGCTTCATCTTTAGAAACTAAGTCATATCGATTTACTAATTTTGTTAATAGTTCATCTTTATTATTAACAAAAGCATTAACAAAGTCAGATTCTGTTTCCAAATTAGGGTCTTTTTCAATAAAAGAATTAATATCTTCACTATAAATAGCAAGCTGTTTCAAATCTCCATTTTTAAGATATGAAACAGAAATTCTTAACGGGGAATTATTAAAAGACACTAGTTATAATTTTAATATTATTATCCACTATCTCTTTCCTTTCACTAAACGACTAGACTTCCAAAAATGATTACAGTTTTTTATAAGGAAGTGGTTTAATATATTTAACGAAGAATTTACCTTTACTTTCTGCTTTAATAAAATCTTCTACGATTTTTTTAGTTGCTGACGGATAAGAATATACATCTCCAGAAACTAGTTCTACTACTAGGCCATCTCCCTCGTTAGTAGCGTAGAAAGATTTGATTACAGATGATTCAACCTCAAAAGTTTTAGTACGTGCCATTTTAACTTTCCTTAAAATTAGAAGTATTTCTTCTAATTTCCTTTCTTTATTTTATATATATATATATTATATCATATTATAATTTTACTGTCAACAAAAATATAACTATAACTATCAATAAAAAAGCCTACAATTAGTAGACTTTTATTTTCCTATATTTTCAATATCTTCATCTGAAGTATAAGTAAGACTTTTTTGTTCATCTAATGTTGTTTCAAAACGAAGTAGTCTTTCGTCTAGATGTTTTAGATATTCTCTTACTTCTTCATTTGTAATTGTAGGTTCTTCCTTTGCTTTAGGAGTTTCTTCTTTTTCGGAAGTTTTTACTTCTTTTGGAACTTCTACTTTATCTTCCTCTACTTCAGAAGTTTCTACCTTAGATATTTCTTCTTTAGAAGTTTCTTCTGCCAAAGGATTTGTAATTTCATCTTTAGGTGTATAAATAATATAAGCCATTATAATAGCAAGTAATAGTAACCAAATATATACTCCGAAACCATTAAATGACATTAGTATTACTTCTGTAAATATTAACATTGTATAAGCAAATGCTTGTGATACTGTTAAATCATATCCAGTTATAAATATTGGTAATACAATAGCTAATGTTATTAACAGATATAAAAATAAAAATCCCAAAATAGTAATTATATTTTTAGAACGATTTAGCAATATTTATCAATCCTTTCTCTGATAATTAATATCTATCTTTATATATATATTATTCTTAAAATAAAAAATAAGATGTATTAGTTATACATCTTATTTCTTAATAGAGAGAGTTACTTCAAGTTCGTCTCCTTTTTCATATCCGATTTTATCTAGAGTAGCTTTAGGAACGTAAATAGTCCCTAGAATTTTATCTTCATCTTCTTTAATATCCTCTGCAAATCGGATTGTACGCTTTGTAACTTTATCTTCGGTAAGAAGTACACTAATACTCATAAATAATAAATACCTTTCTTTTATTTTTTAATATTTTTATCATTTCTTAAGAGCGAAATTTTATGTGGAAAATATCTATTCAGAGGATATGTTGTCTATGTCCTCTCTTATCAATAAATATTCGCTCTAAACTTTTTACACGCCCTATATTACTAACTTGATATAAACCTTCGTAACCTTTTATATCTCGCCATTCTTCTTTCTTTTTATTCTCTTTTTGTCCAAAACTTTTTGACAATCTTTTTCTTTCTCCTATTCTTGTGAGTCTTATTGATTTTCGTTTCTTTTTATTATAGCATATATATATTATATTATCAATAGATATCATAAAATTTTTATAAAAAATCGAAAATCTAAGGGGAATTTACATTTTAGATTTTTTCTCTCGTTATTTTTGGATACGATAGATATACCGAAAATAATTGTAGGTTTTTCCCCTATTAACGTCTATAACGAACTGACTATTATATTTTACTATCATAATTATTTTAGATAAAAAACTATATATTATAATATATAGTTTTTAGTTATGATATATTAGTATTGAGCGATATAAACTTGATTAAGGCCACCAGAACAGAACTGAACACATACGGTTGCAGGGAAATTTTGAGGTGATTGGAGAATATCATCTAAGGTATCGTTTGCAACAACTTCTCCGTTTGCTACAGAACGGAAATGACTGAAGGTTAATGTTTTAGAGACCCCATTAACATCTTTAAGAGTTAGAGTTGTATTTCCAGAAGCAAACTGATTAGCGACTGGTGTCATAGCCCCCAGATTGTGTCCGAGGAGGTAAATAGCACGTCCAGAATTAAAAGCAAATGTTCCTAGATAAGAAACTACTGCGCCGTAAGGATTTGAATCAATAATAGCTTGAGCAGATTCTAAGGTAGTAGCAGTTGCTGTTACAGCTACTACTCCATTTGTTGTTGCAATAGAAGAATTTTGTTGTACTGCTGGCTGAGCTTGTTGTTGCTCTTGTTGAGTTTGGGCTGGAGCGGAAGCTGATTGAGTTTCAGTTTGCTGTTGTTGAGGTTGTACAGTTTCTTGAACTTTTTGTGTAGCTTGTCGCAAGGCTTCTTGTTGTTTTTTTACTTCTTCTGCTTTGCGTTGAGCTTCTTCAGCTTTTGCTTTTTCTTCTTTTTCTTTTTGCTCTTTTGCGTATTGCTCTAGTTGTTGACGGTGAGTATCTTCTTTAATAAACTTAATATGTTTATCTTCTGAACTTGCTACTTTACTATAATTAATGTTAGGGTTTGCAATTGTTTCTGCTGAGGTTTTATGTAAGAATGAATATCCAAATCCTACTGAAGCGAGAACGGCTGTGGTTGATAGTGCAATTTTGATTTTTGTTGATTTTTTCATTAGAAACTCTCTTTCGTTGTTTATGTATATATTATAATATATATATTACATCTTGTCAATACCTTTTCATAACTTTTTTAAAAATTTACCATTTTTTACCAAACTTTTTGCATTTTGGAATTTCCCTCTCGTTGATTTTGCACACGTTATATCGAAGGAATTTGCAGGTTTTTTGACCCATTTTCGCCCATTTTTAACGTCTATGATGTACTGTACTTGGACGACTAAATTTCGCTCTCAGAATTGATTTTTACGGAAGCCAAAATAATGATTTTTGAGAACATAAAGCCGAAGATTTTAGCTGAAATTGGATAAGGTTTTTATTGCTATAATATTACTAAAAATTATATAAATAATACATTTCATTTTACTAATTGATGAAAGCAAAAAAGACTTATATTAATAAGTCTTTTTATTTCTATATCTATAATTGGTAGAAATATTTATTTCATCGACAAAGAATTATCCTCTTCCCTTTTTTAGGTGAACTACTCCTACCTACGCTAACGCTTAGAGGTAGGAGCTTCTTGGGTAAAGCGCTGACTTATTGATTAGCTGACTAATCAACAGCGGTTAACACTAATTTACCAAGCTATCCCCGTAGTCCCTACGGTTCTTTATATTATATTAGAAAATCAGACCTATCAGATTGACTAAGTTTTCAGAGATATCGTGGTTCTTGAAAATCTCTCTACTCAAGTTTATTTGTTTCTGATAGGTATTGACTTTTCATCTTTCTAACTAATTATAGTAGTCTTATTATTTTTTCATATTCATTTGTCTAGACAATAAAGCTATTTTAATTAGCGGAATCTCAAATAGTGTCTGAGCTGATACTAATTTATTTTTTATTGAAGAGATTCCTTCTCCTAATAAATCTATAGATTTTAATATAAATCCAGCTGTACAATTTTTAGCTATAAGAAGAGAATTAGGAGTAGCAACACTCTTATCCCCAGCAATAACTTCTAGTGCAATAGTAAAATCTTTATATAAATTATCTATAGTTTTAATAAAGTCTATTCCTTTACTATTCATTTCACGAACTTCTTTAACAACTTTAACTACATCTCCTACGACAATAGCTTTAATAAGTTCGTTAGCAGAAGTTGAAGGAAGTTCTCCAGAATTAAGAACCGTTTCTAGATTTTGGATAGCATTACGAACTGAACCTTGAGCAGATTGAGCACAAGAGATTAAAGCTTCTTTAGAGATATTAGAAATATTTTCTTTCTTACAAATATTATAAAGATGAGTCGCTAAAGTTTTCCAGTGAATAGGAGCAATAGTAAAGTTTTGAGTACGAGAAAGAATAGCTGGTGGAATTTTATCTGGTTCTGTAGAACAGAAACAGAATAGAGTATTCATATTTTCATCTTCTAAGGGAATAAGTAAGGCGTCAAAGGCAGCTTTTGATAAATTATGACATTCATCAATAATAAACACTGGTTTTTTAATAGGGTAAGAAAGTCTGGCGTCTTTAGCAATTTCACGCACGTCATCAACACCACCAGTATTGGCAGCAGAGAAATATTTAACACCAATTCTATTATTATTATCTATAGCTTTACAAGTTTCGCATTCGTTACAAGGAGTTGTTTTATTAATAGGGTGTTCACAATTAAGAGCTTTAGCAATTAATTTACTAAGAGTAGTTTTCCCACAACCGGGATTCCCAAGAAAACACATTCCAGTCGGAACTCTATCATTTTCGATAAGTGTTTTAATTTGTTCAACAACGTTTTCTTGACCTACGACTTCATCAAAATTAGTAGGTCTATATTTCTTATACAATTCTTGATATGGCATATAAATAAACTCCTATATATCAATTTCAGCGATATTCATAAATTTGGCTTCGTCAATTTTAGGTCGGTCAGCAGAACCCAAACCACCTAGCCAAGAACTCCAATGATTCCATTTACCTTTTTTGTAAGGGAAGAAGTAGCCGTTTTCAACTGCTTGGGTCATTTCAGAATCTACTTGTAGTAAATCAGCGATAACTTGTTCACGAACTTTAGTGTCATTTTGGTTAACATTAACAATCGTATTAGCTAAAGGGAAAATTAAACAAGCACCTTCAACATTAGCTCCTTCATTTTCAAGCAACATTGAATACATTGTTTGTTGTCTCCAATAACCAAAAGAATTGTTAGTAGAAATACGTTTATTAGGATTATAATCATCTACGTGACGACCAGTTTTCCAGTCTTGTACAATTAAGCCTTTTTCTCCTTCTACAACTTTATCAATAAAGCCAAAGCAACGTCTTTTAGTAGGAGCTAGTTTTCCAGATACCATAAGCTCTAAGCCTTTTGTAGGTTTGCCTTGGATAGGAAGAATTGCTACATTTTCTTCTTGTCCCATTTTTAAGAAATCTCTTGTATATAATTTAAGTATTTCTTTAATCCATTCTTGGCTTTCTGGGTCTTTTGCTAAAGTTATATAATCTGGATTTTTAAGATTTTCTATTGCTAATTTTTTAAGATTATATACTGTTCTTTCTGCTTTCTCTAGATGAAAGAAAGATTCCATAACAGAGTGAAACCATTTTCCTCGAGTAAAATGGACTTCTTCTTTTTCTATTAATTGAGGTTTAATATATTTATCTAAGACAAAATCTGCTGGACTTTGTAGCCAACTATCAACAGTTGAAGGAGATAAAGTTAATCTATTAAAAGATTGAATATCTTTTTTGTCTAATAAATAAACACCTTCTTTTGTCACTTTTACTTTTTTATTATTAGTAGTGTTATTGTCAAATAAGTTCATTAACAATCCTTTCTGTAGTTGATTTTACAGTTATTCTATTTTATATTTTAACATAGTATAGAGAAAAAATAAAGTTACTTTTTCTTTTTATTTAATTTTTGCATAAAATTTGCATTTTAGAAATTTCCTCTCGTTGATTTTGTATACGTTATATCGAAGNAATTTGCAGGTTTTTTGCCCTGTTTTTGCCCATTTTTAACGTCTATGATGTACTGTACTTAGGCGACTAAAATTTGCTCTCAGAATTGATTTTAGTAGGTACGAAAACAACCATTTTTACCGACTCTAAAACTAAGATTTTAGACAACTTTAAAACGAATATTTTTGCAATAATAGAAATAAATATTTATAGAAAATATATAAAATCTAAGTATAAAAAGACCTATTATTTAGGCTTTCTTGTTATTGAAAATATTTATATAATAACAGTATATTTTTGAGCACCTATTAGCTCGTCAAAATAGAAAGGCGATTCTTTTAGGTGAAGAATCCTATATTCCTTTTCCTTTTGTATTTTTTTCTTACAATTTCGCAAAGTAATACAATTTATAACAAAGAGGGCAATCATTGTAATTGGATAAAACAAGCTGTTTAGAATATGTTTCAATAATAAAAATTTACCTTTCTTATCTTTACTCTGATATTGAAAAGTTTGAGATTCAACTAACAGCAAAAAAACAAAAACAACGAGAGCAAATACTCCCAACATTACGGAAAATATTGCTCGTCCTAATACGTCCCTATTAAGAAACTAAAGCTGTAGAACAATACAGCAATAGATAGCAAAGAGAGAAAATATATAACGAAAAATCCGAGCATTTCCTTAAGGTTGCTAAAAAAGTTTCTTAATGCAGAATCCCAATCACTTTTACTTTCGTCATTTGTCAAAACCGTAATCGCATTTTTTAAATATATAAGAAATAGGTTTTCTATAACCTTAGGATAAATATAGAAAGAACCATTATCTATTTGAAGTAGTCTGAAATCTTTATCGATTTTTAATCTTTTAATGTCTTCTACTGGTATAGAAAAGTCTATTTTCATTGGGAAATCAGAATCTGTATATTCTCTACTAATTCCCTCTATTTTTATTTACTTTTATTTATAGAAATTCTTTTTCTATTATTATAAAATAATTTAAGTATGAAAACAAGTACCTTTAAAAGGCTCTGAGAGACTCTGTAAGGACGTTTAGTCTTTGGGAATAGAATTCTATTCAAAAGGCTCTAAAAGTCCATAGAGAGCCGATTAGAGGGTTTAAAATTGATTCTAGAGGAAGACTCCTAATGCCAAAAGAAAATAGACCTAAAATATAGGTCTATTTTTTATTTTTATTTTTAATATAAGAAGCTAAAGCTAAAAGTCCAGTTAAAGCAGAGATTAAAATAAATTTAGAACCCGTTTGAGGTAAAAGTTGTTTCTCATTAGCAACATCTACTTGAGTATTTTCTTCTGAATCATTATTAAGATTAATTTCTTCTTGTCCATTCGGCAATTTATAACCAGAAAGGACTTTAGATTCTCTTAATAGATAATCTCCAAGAGGGACGTTCATAAAGCTTATAATACCGTTCAAGGAATAAGCTCTATTATAGACTAATCCAGTTTTCTTATCTATCAATACAAATTCAGTATTATCAAGAGGAGTATTACTATCTTTATCACTAACTTTAATTTGAATGTTTTTAGTTTTAAGATTATTAAATAGATTTAAATGAATTTCTGTATTTTCTTCTGATAAACTTACATTAATAGGATTTTCATAAAGAATATAATTATCTAATGTTTCAATTTCTTTAATAACATAATCTCCAAAATCTAAATTATCAAAGAGAATTAAACCATTATCATTTGTAGTAGCTTCTTTAATTAGTTTATCATTAGAATACAAACCAAATTTAACACCACTAAGAACTTCTTTATTAGAAGACATCTTAGCTAAAATAATTCTACCTTTATTACTTACATTATTGTAAATATAATAATTAATAAAACCATTATTATAATCATAAGTAAGTTCATCTTTATTAATTTTTGTCAAATCAATATTTGTAGTTCCTTGATTAAGAAGATAATGAGAAGACACTTCTTCTTGTTTAATAGAAACAGTATTAGGAGAATAAGTAAATTTAGCTTCACCATTTGAATCTGTAGTTACTTCTTGAGTAGTACCATTAGAACTAATAGTAAATTTAGAATCAGCAATAGGTTTAACTACTTTATAATTTCCAATATAGTTTTTAACAACTTTATATCCATTAGAAGTATTAACAAGGCTTTCAGCTTGTTCTTTTGTTAAATTATCAGCGATTAATTCAACATTATTAATAACTGGTGTAATATCAGTAAGTGTATAAGTTACATTATTATCTGAAGTACGAGAACCGTTGCAATAAACATCTCCATATTCATCTACAGAAAATTCTCTATAGCCCTCACTATCCCAGTCGTGTTCATCTCCACGAAGAACAGAACCAAGAGGAGCACTTATTTCTTTAATAATATAATCACCTTTAGGAAGATTATACCAAGAAATTTGACCATTTTCATCAGTTTCTTTAGTACTAATCAATTCTCCAGAGAGTTTATTAAATACTCCAAATTTAGCTCCTATAACTGGTGGATAGTCCCAATCTATAGTTTCATTAGAAGCTGATACAGTTACTTTATCCGATGTAGAATAAAATACAGGAAATATTAATTCATCTAGAGGTGCTCCAGAAGGAGAAGTAATAGTACTGTCTTCATTTACAATAAAAGTATAATCATAAAATGAATAAGGTTCTTCTAAAGTAGAACATTTAAGAGTATATGTATCTGGTTTTAATGTAAGAGAACCGTCTGAAATATTTTCATCTAAAGTCTTAATAAGATTATTATTAGAATCATATAATTCAAAAGATTGTCCCCAAGTATTAAATCCTCTATTAGACGGTTTTAAACTGTAAAGGTTTTCTTTATCTCTAATGTTATACAAACAGAGATTAAAAGGAATATTAACTTTATCAGTATCTAAAACTATATCACCTAAGTCTACGATTTGATTTTTCTTGTTAGTAGTATCTACAGAAAAATCATTAACGAATCCAAAATTCTTATAGCCCCAACTTTGAGAAATTGAATATTTATTAAAATCAGTTTCAGTAAGGACAACCCCATTTTCGTCAGTTCTTACAGAGAATAATAATGTATTATTATCACTATCAAAAGTGAATGACATATTAGGGATTGGGTTACCGTCTTTAGTAATAAATCTGAATTTAACTTTAGGGTTATTATAACCTTTAAAATTAATAGAATTTGAAGTAACCTTATTTTCCAATTCTGAGAGTATTGGAGAATTTACAGGCATAACCCCTTCTAATAGATTAGCTTTAATAGAATAAGATTCATTAACATCTACATCTTCATCAAATTCCCAAGTAATAGGAACATCAAGTTCTTTTACGTTTGGATTAATAAAGAAGAAGTATTCTTTTTTATCTGGGTCAGAAGGAAGATTTTCAATGTTCATCATTGGTGGTCTTCCAGACATTGGAGATTGAATATTGGAATTAGTTTTAATGATAGGGTCTTTAAGACCTTTATCAAAAGATAAAATTACAGCTCTTTGAGTTGTCGTATTTTCTTCTTGTTCTTTATTAATTTTAATATGAAGAACAGAATTCATAGAATCTCCGATTTTGTATTCATTTTTATCTTGAGAAAGAGACACTATATAAGGTTCTTGAGGTTCTTCTGTAGGTTCTTCAGAACCACTTGCTTTTTTATAAACAAAAGTAACTTTTTGTAAACCTTTTACATAATCATTATTATCATTAACATTAGCTGTAACAGTAGTACTTTTAGAATCTGTAGTATAGCCAGAAATTTCTTTAGGAGAGATTGATTTATCTTCTAGAATTTTTCCAGTAAACAAATCATCATCAGTAATTTTCTTACCATTTTCATCTACATAAGAGACTAAATAACCGGGGTCTACGACATAGTCTTTTCCGTCAGCTATATTATTAATATTTTTCTTAGAATGTGTATATACAACAACATTTTCTCCAGATTCACGTTTTGTAAGATTTTCTGGTAGACTAGCTGTTATATCTGTTACTCTAATAGTTTTTAAATCATTCATTTCTCCAAATTGATTATCTCCACCTTTTAACGCTACAGTACCGTAGTAAGTATCAACAGTTTCAGCTGGAGCAGTAGAGAAATCTGGGAAGGTAACAGAATCAGAATAACTATCAAAGTTTAATTCTTTAGCTTTAGTATTAAAGAATGCTTTGTCTCCAATTCTTATTTGACCTTTACCTAATGAATTACTTTTATTTTCAAATGTAATAGTTGCTTTAGTGTTACGGAAAGCAGAACTTCCAACAATATAATTACTATTTTTGTCACTATTATTAAGAATAACTTCTTGAATAGGTCTATTACCAATTTCAGTAATATCTCCATACATATTAGAATACATACTATCAGAACCTAAAAATGGAGAATCGTTATCAGCATAGCCGAATAAGTTTCCTATATTAAAGGCGTTGTCTTCAATTTCATAAAAGTTTCCCATATTTAAATAGACTTTATTAACAGCTCCCCATTGGCTATATCTCGCTGCCGTACAAGTGCTATTATCTGTATAATATTGATTTGGAATAGTTGAACTCATATAAGAAATATAATGAATATTAACTCCTTTAGATTTATCATAAGGATAGAAAGAAGCAATATTTGATTTAATACCACCCAAAATATAAATATTATTAGATTTTACAAAATTATTTCTATTATTGAATGCACAGCCTTCTCCCAAATCAGAATTTAAATATTGGGTATCAAAGCTTAATGAATCTGTTATTGGGTTATGGTTTCTTCGGTTTATAATTCTATCTCTAATACTAGTCAAAGCATTTAAAGCTTTATCAGATTCTCCGTTAGCGTTTTCGTATAATTTACTATCTGAAATTACACCAAAATCTGAGCCGAAATAGAAATCTTTAGGGTTATTAGGACCAATAGCAAAAGCTGTCCCTTGTTTATAATATTTATTAAAAATAAATCTTATAGTTTTATCTTTATCTAAACCAGATTCGTTTTGAAGAGGAGCATTAAGATTCATATTATTAGATAAAATATTATAAGAGAAATTGAATGTATCAATTTTTGTATTATTAAACCAAATTCCACCTTCTAAAACAGCTTTTGGTGGTAATGTAAAATCTCCTTCAAGACTAGAATTACTAAAAGCTGATGAACCGATAGAAGTAGTATCCCAATTCATAAATAAAGTATCATAAAAGTTTTTATCTTTATCTAAAGAATCGGAGATAAAGTGATTCATTGAATTATTTTGAGCAAAATTAGTATCGTCCCAACGAGTTGAGATATGTTTAATACCTTGTGTTCCTAAAAATGAATTAGCAGCATATTTAGTTACATAAAAAGAATTATAAATATGTTCTACATTAGCATATTGAAAAACGCCAGTATTAAATTCTGTTGCATTTTTAGACCAAGTAACAGTTTTAAGTGTAGCACCTCTAAAGGCTTCTTCTCCTACTCGTGTTACATTATCAGTCATTACAACATTAGCCAATTCTGCATTTTTAAAAGCGTGAGGATAGATAATAGTAATATTATCAGGGAGAACTAAATCTTTTTTAATGGTAACATCACTAAAAGCATTATTATATAAATATTTAAAGTCTGAACTTTCTGGGATTGTAATAGATTTAAAAGTTTTATCTGAGAATAGGTTATCGGGGGTTGAATTATAACGACCAACACCAACAACTTTATTACCTTCAGAATCTTCTGTTGGTAATACTACATCTTTATAGTCTTCAAATTTTGCTAAACCTTCATCAGAGAAACCATTAACAATAACTCCTTGAGAAACAGTTTCAAAAGTAAAATCAGAAGCTAACCATTCTGTCTTTGTTTTATCCAAAGTTACTTGTCTATTAATAGAAGTTTCCCCATAATCATTTTTAACTGTATAATTAACATCTAAATTAATAATATTATCATCAACATTATCAATAAAATCTAAATTAGAATAGTCTTTATCTTTATATGTGATTTTATTAATTTTTATAGATTTAGTTAAGTCAGTATTACTAGAATCTGTAGCTTTAATACCGTCAAGAAGTTTTTCTTCAGTAAGAGTACCATAAGACTTTAATTTATTAAGAGTTTTATTTTTAGTAATAAAATCTCTATTATCATCTTCTTGTTGGAAGAAAGGTTTATAATTATCTTTAGTATAAGGTACAGTCAATACAAAATTATCACCAGTAGGGGTGAAAGTAATATTTTTATTATGTGAATAGCCTTCTAAATCAAAAGCTTTAATAGTATATTCTTTATTAGCTTCAAAAATAGGCTCATCAGAATCATCACCAATAATTCTATCTGCTTGAATAGTATTATTATTATCGTCTACAAATTTATAGATAATATTAATAGGATTAACAACGTGACCACTCTTATCAGAAATAACTTCAGATGAAATATTTTGATTAGAAGTATAGACACGAACTAATTTATCATTATCAGCAAATACTTCTTTACCAAAAGAAGTAATAGAATTAGGAATATTAACTTTTGATAAACGATTAGCCTTAAATACATTATTATCAATAGATTCTACAGAATCTTTAATTTCGATATTAGTAAGATTATTATCAGCTAAAGCACTATCTTTAAAGAATCTTAGAGTACTACCATAAGTAAAAATATTAATTTTATTATCGTAGAACGCATAAGGACTAAGTTGAGAAATATTAGTTTTAGAAATATCAACATTAGTCAAGTTATTATTGGCGAAAGCGTAATCACCTAAAGAATCTATAGAACTGTTAAAATCAACAGAATCTAGAGTATTCTTTTGGAAAGCGTGAGACCCAATAGATTTAACATTAGAAAGATTTAAATCATTTAATTCGTTACCATAGAAAGCACTATCACCAACAGAAGTAACAGAGCTAGGAATAGTAACTTCATCAAGTCCAACATCTTTAAAAGCTTCTTTACCAATAGAAGTAATTTCTTGGTTATTAATACTTTGAGGAATATCTATTTTTTTACCTTTAAAGAGGTTCTTATCTTTAACCCCTACAATAGTATTATTTTCAACAATGAAGTTACTAATATCAGTATCAGATAATTGGTCGTAAGCATAAGCGATTCCACCAATATTAACCGAAGAATTTAGCATTGCAAGAGTAGCCAATCCTTGAAAACCTTTTTGTAAAGATTTTTTGTTAAAATGTTTCAATTAATTAGCTCCATTTCTATCTGATTTTTTGTTAGAGAAAACAAGAGAAAGAATTAATATTCCACCACAAAGACTAAGAATAGTTTTATCGTTAGCGTTTATTAATTTTTTATGTTTATTCTCATTAACCTTATTAGAAATAGGTTTTAGTGGAATCTCTTTTTGAGGAATTTCTTTTCCGTCAATTACAATATTATCTTTATCTGTAACGAAAATTACTGGAGACATTTTACCAGTAACATCTTCTACAAAATAAAGTTTATTCTTAGTAATAGAGAAATTATTACTAGATACTTGAATAGGTGTAAATTTCTTTCTAATATTATCACTATCAGCTAGTATTGTTTCAAAGGGTTTATTGATAGAATAAGATTCTGTAATATCATAGACCTTAAATGATTTAGAAGATACATCGTTGATAGTTACCTTAGAAAGAGTATCTGCAAAAACTGTTGGGGAATTAATTTTAATTAATCCAATGAATAAAACTAATAAGATAAAAAATCGTTTTTTCATTATTTCTTCTTTCTAGTGAACCATACAATAAGACTAATAGCCAAAACTATAACAATTATATAAAGATAATTATTAGCTATAAAATCATAATGAGGAATAAAATCTGGTTTAGTATCTAACGGAACACGTTCACCCATAACTAATAATCTATGAGTATTTATAAACAAAGGAGTACAAGTAAGTAAAGTCATTAATTCTTTACCTTCTTGTCTTTTAAGTTTACTAGTATCCGTAGGAAGTACTTTATTAATTTCTCTTACTTTATATTCATAAATTTTATTATTTTTATCTTTAACATACCATACGTCATTTTTCTTTAATTTATAAAGAGATGTAAATAGTTGATTAATAGATAAACCAGAATGAGAAGTTAGTACGGAATGAGTTCCTTTACCAGCTCCTATTTTATCCGAAGTTTCTAAGTGACCTACTCCAGTAGAAATAACTTCGTCAGAAGTCCCTTCAAATACTGGTAAGGTTACTTTTATTTTAGGAATATAAATAATAGCCATAGGCTTTCTAAGAGAAGTATAATCTATTACTCCGTCATTATTAGATTTTTTATAGATAAAGTTTTTTTGAAAACTATTAATATCCTTTTGTTGGTTTTTAAATAATTTGTAATCGAGAGCAATAGGCGATATTAATAAGATTATACCTATTACTAAGATTAAATATCTAAAAATTTTTTTAAACATAAAAAATCCTTTGTAGAAACTATTTTACCATATAAGAATAAAAAAATAAAGAGTGATTTATTAAATTTCACTCTTTATTTTGTTTAATTAAGCTTCTTTTTTCTTTTTAGAAGAAATAACAGCATAAGCACCTACTACAAGTAGACCAGCACCAGCAAGAACTACTAGTTTTTCACTACCAGTAAGTGGCATATTAGGTTTACGAGTATTTTCGATAGCTAGAGAATCACCGTTATAAGAAGTTTTAGTGATTTCAAAATCAAAGTCATTATCTAGTTTTTGATAACCAGTAGGAGCTTTAATTTCAGTAAGGGCATATTTACCAATAGCAAGACCAGTTACTTCAAAATTACCGTCATCACCAGAAGTATATACGAAACCATTAGCTTTAGCTGTTTCTTTAATTTGAGCGAAAGTAGCACCATAAGTAACATCTGAAGTAGAAGTGTTATTTTCAGGAGCTTGTTCAGTTGTCATATATTTATATCCGTGACCGTCATCACTAAATCCAACAACGTAAGCATTTGCTGGAATAGTATCTGTTTGGTTACCAGCTACTTCTTTAGCTTTTAGAAGGAATTCTGCGCCTTTAATACCTTGGTTTGCAAAATCTGTACCAAAGATACCGTCATCTGTTTTCTTGAATTTAACACCATATATTTCAAAATCAATTTGTTTATCTGCTGTTTTAATTACATTTTTAGCATTAGTATCTGGTGTATTGTTATATTCAATATGGTATTTATTTTCATATTGAGTATTAGGTTTTGCATTCTTAGTAAGATTCATAGTATAATCTACGTCCATTACACGGTCTTGATTATAATTTCCGATTTTATTAATTCCGTCTTGTGTAAGAGCTACACGCATTTGGTTTTTATCGGAATCCAAAGATACTGTATAATCTGTATCTTTAGTAAGTGTAGTAAGAACTTGACCAGTAGCTTTATTTTTAACAGAAACTTGGACAGAATCTAAATTATAAGAAAGAGCTTTATTTGCAGTATCTACATAATCAAATTGACTAAATTGAGTATATTCTTCTAGAGATAAACCATTAGTAACTCTAGTAGTTTTAAATGCACCGGGAACATCTACAGTTCCTTTATATGAAACTTTCATATTTGCAAAATATGTTTGGTCATAAGAGAAGATTTTTTGTGCTTTTGGTGTAGATGTAGAGACAAGAGCTTTAGATAGTTGAACATCTGTTACATCATCTGTAACTTCAAATGTAAGTTTATTATTGCTATCATTTTGAGCATAATAACTTGTCAAATATTTCTTAGAACCGTCTTTGGCTACATTATCAGATTCTTTTTCTACTAGGTAATATTTACCTTTAGTCATATTTTCAACTGTAAGACCTTGTGTTGTTAGAGAAAGATTATCTTTAACCAATTCACCACTACCAGCTTCTCCTTTATAGAGAGCGAATTTAGCTCCTTCTACTGGTGGAAGAGTAAAAGTATCTCCAGTATTCATAAATTGAATAGAAGGACGTTTAATTTCGTTCTTAGGATATACTGCCAAATGATTTTTATAACCTGTACCGTCATTTGATGTAACTGGAACTGGAATAACAATAGGTTCTGCTTTTACTGCTGTAAAGGCTTTTGGTGCTATTGCTTCTTCTGCGATAATTGCTACAATATCATTATCTGAAGAGCCGTCCAAATCAATATTAAAGTCAGCTTTACCAGATGAATCTACATATTTGATATTTGTTAGATTTTGTTTAGAAAATAGTGATGAAGTTTTTTTAGTAGAATATGGATTTGCTACCATATAATCTTTAATAGCTTTTACTTGTGCATTAGTAAGTGTATAATGATTATTAAGTTTATTTTTCTTAATAGTACCTACTGCTTCTTTAAGTGTTTCATTAGCTTCGATTTCACCTTTTGTAATTGTACGAGCCAAGAAACCTACATCACCAGTTTCTTCTGGATTCCAATATTTAAGTTTAGAATCAAGAGATGAGACTTCATCACCATTGTTGTCTACTGTTGGACTATCGCCGTGTTCATAACTAGTTTTATAAATAGATAGTGTTTCTGGTTCATCGGCGTGAACAACATTCATCATTGGAGCTACTGTTCCCAAAAGGGTTGTAGACATCAACACTGATGAAACAACTTTTTTCTTTAAATTCGACAATTTAAATTACCTCGTGTCATTTAAAATTTAAGTTAAGATTACTTTAAGTTATAATCTTATTCTAGAATATCTAAAATAAAAAGAAAAGTCAATACTTTAATAATAAAAAAATAAGAGACTTTATTGTAAGTCTCTTAATAATAATGCTAATTCATTCTCTGTAATCTTATCTTTCAATATAGCATATGCTTGTTTATATTCTTCTGATTTATTCGCACTTTCGATTAATAATAAATATTTCCTTTCTGAATAATACTCTCTATAACCAGATTCTATATAATATATATTTCTTATTTTCTTATCCATTAGTTCACATAATTTATTATAAGCATTATCTTCTGAAAAACTTACTTCTTGGTAATATTCTATATCTTCACGTAAATTATATTGTAATAGAGATAATAATTCTTCTTTTGATATATCATCAGTACTTACGAATATATTACTAATTCTATAATTGCACGATAGTCTCTGTTTACTTATTATTTTTAGTATTTTCATTAGGTCTCCTTTCTACCCAAAGTATTAATATCAATGGATATTTTATAATAAAAAGGGAGTNTAGCAATGCAGTATAAAATTAATAAGAAATTTTATATATCAGAATCTACTGGAGCTATTAGATACTTAACTTCAAATACTAAATTCTCAGATATACATAGAGGGCTACTTTTTTCAAATTTAGATACTCTTAGTCTATATATGAGAAATACTTACAATACTTTCCTTGATAAATGCTATTATGAAGATGTCTTTAATCCTATTATAGCAGAAAAATTAAGACCTTTACAAAAAAGATATATATTATATAAAAATAGAATTGAAGAGTTTAAACATCTAATCAGACGCTATGATTATGACTGGGGACGATTAGAAAAAGTAAACAAGCGCTATATGGACAAACGTATAGAAATGACTTTAGTAAGACTAGAATTTCAAGAAAAATTAGCTGTAATTTGGGAAAAACGTTCTGGTAGAGATTTTTCTCCTTTTACTAAACAAATATACTCTGAATTAGAAGGAACTACGATGTATACTAAAGATTGGGAAGAAGCTCAAAATCTTGTAAAAGAATGGAGGAATATTAAGCCAAAATATGAGAAAGAACTTAATAAGCTTAAAATTGAATATAAAACTAAATTTGAAAGATGTGAAGATATTGCTGATAAAAGAAGATTTTATAAGTTTCAATCTCAACTCCCTATTTTAAGAACTAAATATATCGAAGAAAAATATAAACTTATATTAAGCACTCCGAGACCAGATTTAGTTTTAAAAAATAAAATATATACTTTAGATAATTTTCCTATAAATAAAATAAGATTTGACAATGAGGGATATAATATTCTAATCTTGCAGGAAAATATGGTTAAACGTGTACGCTATATAGTCCCTTATAAGAAAAGTTATAAACTTTTTTCTAGTGACGGCGTTCTATTCAATAATAATATAAAAATAATTATTGTTTCAGAACTAAAAGGTAAAAAAGTAGAATTAAAAGATTATTATAATTTTTATCAAACGAAAACTACGGAATCAAGGAAGACAAAAAAGTTGGTTGAATAAAACAAGTCTGTGCTAGAATATAATAAGAACTGAACTATCAACTAATAGTTGACAGTTCAGAGTTACAAATAAAAGTAATATCAATAACTTTTTACTATTTTACCTATATACAAGTAAAAGAGATAACTGAATAAGTTATCTCTTTTCTTGTTATTATAGGGTTAATGCGTAGAAACTAGCCAGAATAATTAAGGCTAATACTAGAATTATGGTTGTATAGCCATTATACCCAAATGCTTGTACGAGTCTCGTTGGAAGAGTTTCTTTTAATTGAATAGATTCTACTTCGTTATTTTTATCGTATAAATATACAACTGGGACTAAAACGTCTCTTTTAAATTTATCATCTCTACTTTGCTTAATAGAAGATTTAAAATCACTAATATTAGATTTTTTAATAATATTTCCGTTCTCATTTACGTATAGAAAATATTTACTACCACCTTTTGCATAGTCAGTTTTTATAGATAATTCATATAGTTTATTTTTTTCTAGATGTAGTTTTGTTTGTCCAGCGACTCTCGTCTTACCAGAAGATAAAACAAATTCATTTCTATATGAGATGTTACTATTAGGAAAAGTTGTAGTTTTAGAAAAATAAGTAGGCATAATACAGTATATCCAAATACCAAAAAAGATAACAAATATTTGAGCGATTTTAAACTCTGTTAAATCTTCTTTTCTTAAAATCATTAATAATCCTTTCTTTATGGAATAATATTATCGAGATAATATTATTATATAAGGAAGTGAATTGAAAATCAATATTTTAGAAGAATTTATTTATAAAAAATCTTATTTCTATATAGATGTTAATAGAAGTAACATTATTAGTTCGGATAAAGAATTTTCTCTTGTCGAATATCCGAATAATACATTACGTTTTACTTCTAACAAGGATATAGATTACAGAAAATTTACGGAAGTTGTTAATAATATCTTTAAGCTTTTAGACGACAAAAATATATATTATACGGTACTAAACAATATTATTACGATAAAACCGTAAAAATTTGCATTTTAGAATTTTCCTCTCGTTGATTTTGTATACGTTATATCGAAGGAATTTGCAAGTTTTTTGCCCTGTTTTTACCCATTTTTAACGTCCACGATGTACTGTACTTGACCGATTTAAAATCACGCTCAGAATTGATTTTTACGAACTATAAAATAACGATTTTTATTAGTAAAAAACCTATAATTTTATATAAAAAAAGACCTAAATTAATAGGTCTTTTTTTATTAAAAGACGTAGTCGTAATCAGTAAAATCTGATTTTACTTCTATATCTTCATAATCACATTTAGCATTATATAAATCTCTTACTAGTTTAAGATTTTGTCTAATTTTAGATTTATGTTTATTTATTGGATAAGTTTTAGAAAGTATAGATTTCTTAGCTTTAATATCTCTCTTAACTTTTCGATAATCTTTAGTATCAAATTTCTTAGAATGTATTTCGTCTTTAATAGGGAAACAAGAGGCAGAACGTCTAGTAAAATGTAAATCTATAATTTCCTCAGGTATATATTCAGAAAGTTGTTTTTTTGTATATGAACCAGAAGGAATTATTTCATTATCAGTATAAATAATAATATGATAAAAAGAATCAGAGGAAGTAGTAATTATAGTTTTATTCCAAGTTTTATCCAAAACATATTTGTAGTATCCTTTATCTCCCGAATGACGTTGATTACTATAAAAATGTTGTGAGTAATTTTCTCCACCAAATTCATCTTTTATAGCCTTGAGAGAATAAAATTTTTGATATTTTCTATCCCGACTTTCAATATGATACTCCTCTAATTGAGTTTCTCTTTCTTTTTCGTTTTCTACAATATATAAATAATTAGAATTATCCTCATATTTATAAACAGTTTTATAAGTAGGTGCATAGATTGCTTCTCTTATAACTTTAGGTAAATTAGGACTACGTTTAACGAATTCTCTATACTTATCTTTTCTTTTTTGTTTATATGTTTTTCGTGGCATATATTTAAATTCCTTTCTAAATAGAACCTATATGTTAAATATCTACAATTTCTTCTGATATTATCACACTATTATCTTCTGTAAAGATTGATACATAGAAGAAAGTTTCTAGATTTTCCGTAAGTATATTTTTAAAAGATTTCTCAAATTCTTTATAATTAGGGATTTCTCTTAAATAATTATATTGAGAGGAAATATTAGATTCTTCAATTAGGCAATCTCCATATTTATTTTTTAATTTTGAAAAGTCTTGTTCATTTTTAATAGGAATTTTAACAAAAGCAGATTTTTTACGTGGAACTTGTTTTATATAAGGTTTTACTTCTTTTGCTAGTTTTTCATCTAAAGATAAAACTAATCCCCATAATAAAACATATTCTCTTTCTGTTTTACTAAGATATTCGACATCTATAGATTCTACATTCTTCCTAATGAATTTAGAAAGTTTTTCTTTTTTATTTACTATATATTTACCATTTTGTTGATAAATAAGTAAAGAAGCATAGTTTTTTAATAATGGAAATTTTGTTAATGAATATTTTCCATTATAGATTCTATTATTAGTTCTAGTTTGTTCAGTTACTAGCCCAATATCTATAATCCTTGTATCTTCTAATCCAAACTTATAATCTCTTCGTTTTACTTTATTATCTACTCTACCTTTATAATAATGAATCTTAGATACAAATAAGACTTCAGAACCTAGATATATATCCGTATTACGAAGACTTGAAATAGGAGTTATATCATCTATATCTAACCATATATGAGTATCTATCTCTTTAGAATCTTCTAAAGGATAATCATAAATTTTAGTTTTTAATTCTTTCATTGTAGGTTTAGATAAGAAATATCCTACTAATCTAGGGCAAGAAATTTGAATACGAGTACCTACATTATGAAATTCTTTTACTGCTGTTACAGCTCCTATTACAGTTACATATTTATATGCTAAATTTTGTAGTTTTACTCGTGAAATACTTTCCTTTTTTCTATAACTCATATTATAATAATAATGGAAAGACCTTAACCCAGCAGCGATAAATTTATCAACTACAGAGCTTTTATCGTTTATTAGGTTCAAGTAATAATCAACACGTTTATTTACTTTATCTATAGCTTCTTTACTATTCGTTACTGTATGTTTCTTTTGTGTTTTCAGTCGATGTATATTCTTTTTATTCTTTTTAGTCATTAGAAACTCCTTTCTTTTTTATTATTAGAAACATTATATCATTTTTTTACAGTTTTTGCTAGACAAAATAAAAGATATAGTATATAATATATATATATATATAAAGATGAAAGAGAGATAAACAAATGAAAGAGATTTTCCTACTAAAAGACGAAGAAAGCTTTAATAAAAAATTAGCAGAATTTACAACTAATGAATTATATATTGATTCAAAACATCATACGAAATTTGAAGATTTGGCAATTCCACAACCTATGAAAGAAAAACTTCGTTCTAATGCTATTAAATGGATTATCTTTAAATTTGAACAAAAATTAGAATACGATGTCCTATCAGAAAATACTGGATTTTCTTATAAAGACCTAGATAACTTCTCAAAAGATTTTATTATTCATATCTAAGAATATATTATTATATATTCTTTTTTTGTACCGTAAATTAGATATTCATAAATAAAAGGAGTTTTTATTATGGCAAATGGTCAATATCATATTAGTAAAAAAGGTGAATTAGTTCCTTGTAGAGCTAAAATTAAATGTCGTTTAGGAGGTCCTCATTTTGATTCTAGACAAGAAGGACAAGAATATCTAGACAAAAAAAATGAAGAAGCTGCCCTACAAGAACTTAGAGAAGAAACTCTAAAAACACAAAGCTATACTGATTTAGCCTATGGAATTTATGAAATGGGAAGCAAAGACCCTAGAATCTTTAACCAAGATAAAGATACTCAAGATACTCTAAAACTTTGGAAGAAAGATGAAGAAAAGTATGATAAAGATAAATTCCATAATACAGTTGTAGAAAATGTATTAAAAGGATATATTAGTCCAGAATCTGACTTCTATAACAAATGGCTATACGATAGAAAGTATTACAAAGATTTTGATGTAAAAGAAGCTTTTGAAAAACAAGGTAAATCTTATAAACAATTTATGCTAGAACGTCTTATGAAAGCTAGAAAAAGAGTTTCTAATTATAGATAAAAAAGAGCTATTAATTTAACTCTTTCCTTTTTACTTTACAATCCATTTACGCATATTTACAAATTTACCTATATTTTATAAATAGCTAAACAGCTCGACAAAATCATCATCATTATTATTCTGTTTTTTCTCTTACTAGTATTTTTATTATGTGTAAGTAAATATTCCATTCACTCTTCCAGTGTGTCAAAATGAGGACTATTTAGTTTACATCTTGCTTCATCAGGGCTTATAACTAATAGACCATTCTTATCAATATGATATTTCCACACGTAGCCGTAAGCTGTTTTTAGCTTGCCGTTAGCAACTCTGGTAATATTACCTTGGTCAAATCCAAGCTGTCTTTCAACTTCCATTGTTGATTGCCAAACTTTGACTAACTTCCCGTCACGTGTGTATTGACCTACTGGGTTGCCAAGGGCTTTAGCTACTTTTGTATTGCGTGTACCGTAGTTAATATTTTCAGTGGCCGTGCACCACTCAAGATTACTTGCGGTGTTATTTGCCCTATTTTTGCCCATTTTTAGCACCTATGATGTACTGTACTTGACCGATTAAAAATCACGCTCAGAATTGATTTTTACGAAATTAAAAACTAACATTTTTACAGACAAAAAATACAAATATTTACCAATATTAACAGAAGTAAAAGTATATACAAAAAAGACCTAAATTAATAGGTCTTTTTCTTATTACCAGTCTGCACTTTCTGTATTATCTTCTTCTTCATCTTCATCACTACCAACCAATTCAATATCTTTACCAGTAGCTTTGAATGTAGTCTCAATCAAATCTTTTTGAAGTTTAAGGGCAAAGGAATCGTCAATCTGAGAAACATCAGAAAGTTTAATACCAATGATTTTTTCTTCTGGGTCATATTCAAAAACAGATTTTCCGAGGAAAATGTTATTAACAAGAACTTTATTAGAAGTAACTACTTTATCTCTTAACCAATATGGTTCAATTGTAATTTCACCATTTTCGTCAAGACCTTCAAAATGTACAACGCCCGGTTTATTTGCAATAAACAAAAGATTTGTATCTGGTTCAAATGATTCTTCTAACATTTGAGTTGTAATACGTTTAAGTGTAGATACAGTTTTCCAAGCTTTAAGTAATTCAATAGATGTATCAAAAGCTACTTCTTCTTCTGTCTTAATTACTAGTTTATTTGCAAATGATTTTACATTTTGATAAGCACTAGCTATATTACTAGCAATATCTTTTACTTTAGCATTACCACTAGGAAGAAGTCCAGCATTATATAAATCTATAAATTGTTCTACTGTAAATGATTTATAAATTTTAGTTAGTTTTTCTTGTGCTTTTGCAACTTTTTCTTGTGATACGGGAATTAGTTTATATTCTGTCATTATTTAATCTCCAATGCGTTATCTGTTATTTTTTTATGATTTGTATTTTTAATATCTTCTGTATTATTCATACAAGTTAAAAATACTTCTTGTTCGTGATTTTGTGAAAGTTCTATATTGTCTGTTTCACATAATACGATATTTTCATTCTTTTCTTTATATACTCGTTGGAATTTAGCAATCATATCTTTTTTTGCTTTAGCAGAGAAAACGATTCCATTATATTCTTCTCGCTTATAATGATATGAAATATCTTTATTCTTTTCTGTTATAGAACTATGTGAGGGGTGACTGATTTTACCTATAAGGAATAATCCTATAATAGCAACAGAAGTTATAATAATAATCTTCTTATATGAAATTTTAGGAAATTTAAATACTGGGATTGGTATTTTTGCTAAATTAAGATTTAGTTTCTTTTTATTATTATTTTTAGTAGATTTTTCTTTGCTATTGTTTTCGTATTTAGTAGTTTCTTCTTCCTTGATAGGTTCTTCTTCTATATTGTTTTCTGATTCAGTCTCATCTTCTGAAATTTCCACAAAATCATCATCAAGGTTTTCTTCTTCCTCCCCAACATAAGAAATTGCTTCTTCATCAAGAGGAAATTCTCCTATTTCAGATTCTAAAGGAGTATCTGGTTCTTTTGAAGGTAAGGGTGGCAAGCCACTATTTATTTTTTTGGGTAAAGCCATTAAGAATCTCCTTTATTTTTGATGTCTATAGTAATATCACGAGAAGTTTATTTTATTTATGTCGTCTTGAGTAGTTCCGGGCATAAATCTGACATTGTCGACATCTGTATAGCTTTTATCAAGATATACAAGTCTAACAACATCATTGCCTTTATTTTCTTTTATTTTTTTTATATATAATGGTTCTTTCCTTTTATCTCTAGCTGTAACAATATTTGCTATTTTGCCATTATCAGCTAACGGAGTTTTTTCTATAGATTTAATTTCTATTCTACCTTTATTATTATTCCAACTCCTAGATGTGTACCCTAAAGAGACTTTATATACAATATTCGTTTCTGGATAAGGAATAGCAGGGAGTTTTAACCAGTTATTAAATTCTTCTCTACTTTTAATTCCTAATATTTGAATTGCTTTTTTATATATCGCAATTCTATCTTTATGGAAGTCGATTTGTTCGACTTTATTTATCCCGTCAAATTCTTGGATAATACCTTGCAATGTATTATATTTTTGGAAAGATTTATAAATATNATTACTAAATTTAAATACTTCTTGACTACTACCGTTATCTACCATAGCGAGAAGCATTTTAAATTTACTTTTAGTAGTAATAGATTTAATCTTAGCAAAAGTAGTATAAAAGACAATATCTGAAGATATTTCTAGGTTTTCTAGGTCGTACTCTTTTATTTGTTTAATTTTATCCAAAGGACTATGAGATAGGAAGAATCCAGTTAAATCAGCTTCAAGTTTAGCGCTATCAGCATAACTATAATCATCTTTAGGTAGGTCAAAGAATGTTGGGTGCTCTTCAAGAAGATTTCCGAAGAGAGTAGGTTGAGAAGCTTTTTCAGCTTTTTTCTTACCTAGGTTAAATAATTTTTGAGCATTATCTACAATAGCTTTACGAGATAGTCCCATATCATCAAAAGCTCCTACTTGAGCAAGAGTAATAAGACTACCTTTAGTAAGACCTTTAGGAATCATACGTTTAATAAAATCTGCTAGATTTTTAAATAGTCCGTTAGCTTCTCTTTCTTCTTGGATAGCTTTACCAATTTCTCCTGAAAGACCTTTAATAGCACCAAAACCAAATACAATAGTATTTTTTTCTAAAGTAGAGGGTTCTAGGTCTGTAGTAGAAGAATTCACACTAGCTGGAAGGATTTTAATACCACGTTTTCTAATTTCTGCAAGGACTGGTTTAAATTTTTCATCTTTACCTTGGCGAAGTCTAGCAACAGCGCTCATAAATTCAACGGGGTAATGAGCTTTAAGATATGCTGATTGATAAGCTAATAGAGCATAAGAAACAGAGTGAGATTTGTTGAAAGCATAACTACCAAATGCTACAATACCATTCCAAAGATTTTCTACGGCTTGCTTTTGATAACCGTTTTCAATCATACCAGATTTAAATTTATCACCCAAGGATAGCATTAAATCCATTTTCTTTTTACCAATGGCTTTACGTAAATCATCGGCTTCTCGTGCTGTAAATCCAGCACATCTTTTTGCTAAGGTCATAACGCTTTCTTGATAGCATATAAGTCCATACGTAGGCTCTAATATTTCTTCTACTGCTGTACCTATAAATGAAGGCTCATTTGCTGGGACTCGTAATTTAGGATTATTTTTTCTTTCTGCAAAATCTTTGTGGGCGTTCATCGCCATTGGGCCAGGTCTATATAAAGCTGTAATGGCTGGTAGGTCATCAAAACGATTAGGTTTGACCTCTTTAAGCATTTCTCTTACTCCAGCTCCGGAAAATTGGAATATACCAGTTGTATCAGCATTTCTGAATAATTCAAAAGTTTTTTCATCGTCTAAAGTGCCGTGAATCAGAGCCTTTAAGTCTACTTCTTTACCAGTAGTTTTCTTAACAAAACTATTTGCTAATTGATTAAGCTCTATAGTTTCAAGGCCTAAGAAATCCATTTTTATTAGTCCTAGACTTTCACAATCGTGGTAATTCCATTGAGTTATTAGCAAATCATCTCTTTCTCGTAATTCTGTAGGAATTGTTTCGTAAATAGGTCGGGAAGATATAATAACTCCGCAGTTATGCGCTATTAGATTATTCGCTAAGTAAGAGCTATCATCTAGAACAGTTAAATTATAAACAGGTTCATCAATCTTAATTTTATCTATTTTTTCAATGCTTGACCAAATATAGTCGCCCAGAGAAAAAGATTTTTGACTAGGGGAATATTCAGTTTGGAAATCTGATACATAGTAGTCTCTTACTAATCTATTATCAGAAGGTGTATAATAAACTTTATTTATAATTCTACTTATTCCTAAAGTAAGTTTCTTACTAAAAGATAAATAAGAATAGTCTTTATATGACTTCGTATTTCCTCTTGAGGAAGAAAGATATCCTGCTAAAAACGATTTTAATAAATTTTTAGGAAGATTCTGAACGAATTCTGGGACTTGTTTTTCATAAGCTTTATTTCTAAATTCTTTAAAGAACGCAAATAAAATTCCACTAAATTCAAGATAAAATTTATCAGTTGTTTTGTTGGTTGAAATTTTATAGTTAAATAGACGTGAAACTTTTTCTTTTAACTCTGTATAAGTTATGTCATTTTTCTCTACACCAATAATAATATTAGAAATGTTATCTTTCGTGAAAAAGGTTTCTTTTCTATTTGTATTATTGTTTTCAAGCCAACCGTCCCCAAGAAATCTTCCCACTATCCACCAAAAGTCTTCTTCCTCAATAGGTAAACTTGAATATAGTTGGGGCATTTCATTAGATTGATTAATAGGTAAACCTATAAAATCTTTCCCTTTTATTAAATCTGAAGCTGGTTTCCAATATGGTTCAGTTAAAAATCTTTTTCCATTTTCACCACTAATAGAGCGTACTAAAAATTTATGATTTGAAGTGACTTTTGTAAAAGTACTGTTGGAAGTTAAAATTTTAACTCCATTAGACGGGGGATTTTTCATTACATCTACAACTGGTTTATATCGATTTTTATGTGTTAGGACTAATTCTCCAACCTTAACGTCTTTAATTTTCTTATAACCTGTTGAAGTTGTTATGTATGTATCGCCGGTAAAACAAGCGTGTGTTCCGGACTCACGTAATCTACCATTTATCCCTGCCGCAGATTTTGCTACATTTTTTAAGGTGTCATTTACTAATAAAGACCGAAATTCCGCTCCCTCTTTATTTTCTTCGTTTAAATAATCTCCTACTGTTGCTTTCTCTGTGGAAGGAGGTAAGGCTGTAGAAATTTTATTACTTGTACTAAACGGAACTCCATAAACTGTAGCCATAGACTTAAAACTATTCCGAGCTTTAAATGGTCCAGGCGTGTATATTGTCGAAACACAATCTTTTCCATATTTGCTTTGCACATATTCTATCATTTTTCCTCGTCCCTCGGGTGTAATGTCAGTATCTACGTCAGGGGCCGTTCCGGGGTCTATAATTTTTAAACTTTTAATTTTTTTCATTGTCTTTCTCCTTAATATATTTCCACACGTATCCGTAAGCTACTTTTCTTTTTCCTCGAGCGACTTTACTTATGTGACTGCTAGAGACTCCGAGCCGTCTTTCAACTTCGCGGGTTGATTGCCAAACTTTGATTAGCTTACCGTTCTTTGCGTATTGACCGACTGGTTTGCCTAGGGCTTTAGCTACTTTTGCATTGTGTGTACCGTGATTGTTGTTTTCTTTTCTGGAAACCTATTCCAAATTACAAGCTCGGTTGTCTGACTTATCTTCGTTAATATGGTTAACTTCGGGCTTATTTTGAGAATTTTCGTGGAATGCTTCACAGGCAAGGCGATGAACTTTAAATGTTTTCATTTTGCCACTACCATTGCCGAGGTGAACTTGCAAGTAACCACGGTTTCTTATTTGTTTCAAAATACGTTCAGAGACAGTTCGCTTTGAACCGTTCATTACTGGTGCAGTTCGCTCCAAACTTTTCACCCTACCCAAATTACTAACCTGATACAAGCCCTCATATCCTTTTATATCTCTCCATTCTTCTTTATCCATATATTCTCCTTTCTATAAATAACTTTATTAGTTTTATATATCAATAAATTCGTAAATATATCATTCATTTCAAGTCAAGGATACAAAATTCCTTTCTTCTTATATATTATTCTTATTTATTTTATCAAATCTTTATATTTATATCAAGACTAAAAAACACGTCCAATTATCAAATTAGACGTGTCTGTAAATTGAAAGAAAACTAATTACTAAGGATTTTGCTAACTATAAACCTTAGAAATATTAAGAGAAAATTTTATCTAGCTAACCAAAACTAATTTTATATTTTTATTATAAATGTTTTGATTCAAATTTACTAGAAAGGCTCTTGGGTTAACTACTCCCTAAACCTTTATCTATATTATATATTTTATTATTTATATTTACATTGTCAACACTTTTTTAATATTTTTTTGAAAAATTTTTAGTGTATAACATATGTATAAGAAAACGCAGATATATATAAGAATTTACTTATTACTACTTATAATTAGTTCTTATTACTGCGTTTACTTGTACGTCTATATATTTCTTTGTAAAATATTTATTGATTTCAGAATTTTTATTAGTAATAGTAAGAGTACTTTTGATTATAATTTTATTGATTATAACAGTAAATAATTTTCTATTTTTACTTATTATTTTATAAGTAATCAAAAGAGAGAAAAATTAAGTAAAAATTTGCATTTTAGAAATTTCCTCTCGTTGATTTTGTATACGTTATATCGAAGGAATTTGCAGGTTTTTTGACCGATTTTTACCCATTTTTAACGCCCACGATGTACTGTACTTGGGTGATTAATTTTCGCTCTCAGAATTGATTTTAGCGTAAGTTAAAACATTGATTTTTACTAACAAAAAATAAGCATTTTATTAACATAAAAATAACGAATTTCACTAGTACAAAAATAATTATTTTACCGAATAAAAATAACAATTTTATCAATAAAAAAAAATAGAGATATTATATCTCTATTCTTTTGAATATTTATTTGCATAATCCCAAATTACTAACATTAATAAAGGAACTAAGAAACTGATAAAAATATTCCATTGTGGAACTGAAACGAAATAAAATGTTAAACAAGATAAAAATAAAGCTTTCATAATAAGAGGTCTCTCTTTCTTACTTTCTATATATATTATATATTATCTATAATCTACTGTCAATAATTTTGCTAAAAAATATATTAATTTTTAATTATATTATAATGTAAAAAATAAATA